>Ga0209930_1000150_pt1 | contig 284029 bp, 245 predicted proteins | sample ThiBiot_500_biof_2_FD_183948 | JGI IMG/M metagenome (GOLD analysis project Ga0209930, IMG submission 183948) | Wastewater bioreactor microbial communities from Cape Town, South Africa - Thiocy_cont_500_biof (SPAdes) | ecosystem: Engineered > Bioreactor > Thiocyanate-remediating >...
TCGGCCGCCGATGTCTGCGGCCCGGTTTTCTGTCTCATCTTCGCTTCCTTTGATAGAGCTACGATGAGCCGAAAATCCTCTCTTCTCAATTAAACCAATTCTGTCTCAAGGGCGCTGATGTCGGACAGAACCGGATCATACGCGAGCGGCGTATCCTGGATGCTGCGCTCAAGGTGTTTGCCGAAACGGGCTATTCGGGCGCGACCATGGATATGGTCGCCATCGAAGCCGGGCTGTCGAAGCCCACCCTCTACCAGTATTTCGAATCCAAGGAAGCGCTCTTTTCGGCGATGATGATTGGCGAGCGCGATCAGATGCTGGAGTTCTTTCAACATCCTTCCGGCAAGGGAATGGTCGCCGACCTTCATGGCTTTGCGTGGGACTATGCCGACACGGTCATGCGTCCCGACCTTCTGTCGCTGGCACGTCTGATCATTGGCGAAGTGCAGCGCTTTCCCGAGATTGGTCGCGCCTATCAGGAATCCGGCCCCGACCGGCTTCTGCGCGGGATCATGGATTATCTGGAAGGGCGCCGCGGTGCCGGCGAGCTTGTCTTTGACGATGCAGAACTGGCGGCCCAGGACCTCTGGGGCCTGATCCTTTCGGCGCCGCGAACGCAAGCGCTCTACATGCCGGACAGCCCGCCAAGCCGGAGCGGAATAGCACGGTATCTGAACAACGGTCTCAGGATATTCCTGAAGGCCTATTCGACCCAGCCAGAGGCGGATCTGGCCAAATTAGAGGCGTTGATAACAGCCCATTCCCTTCAGCAGGTGGAACATGACGATTGAAGACTATCTGGCCGATCCGGCCAGTCGATTTGCGACGGTCGCAATGACCGATACGAACGGGCTCCTGCGCGGACAGATGGTGTCCGTCGGTAGTCTGAAGGGGATCGCGAAAAGCGGCATGGGCATGTCCCCCGTGACGCTGGCGCTCGATCCGACCGACGTGGTTCTGACCATTCCCGGCGTCTCCGATGGCACGTCGGATTTCCATGACGATCCCTTGATCATCGACCCGTCGACCGTTCGCCACCTGCCATGGTCAAAGCCCGGTCACGATCTTTTGGTGCTGTCCAACTATTCAGGCGGAACGTCCGAGCTGTGCCCGCGTTCGATCCTGAAGCGTGTGCTCGAGCGTATCGGCACTGCCGGATATGTGCCGCGCTACGGCATGGAGCTCGAATACACCCTTTTTGATGAAACGCCGGAAAGCGCGCGCGCCAAGGGCTATCGCAATCTCAAGACGGCCACGCAGCACAACAGCCACGATCTGGTGCTCTATCAGGTTCAGCAGACCGAGTGGTACGAGGCGGTCGCCGCCATGTGCGAGCCGCTGCGCATCGATCTTGCCAAGATGCATGAGGAGATCGGCGGCGGCTTCCTCGAGGCCTGCATCGCGGCGGGCGAAGGACTGGAGCCTGCCGATCAGCTTATCCTGCTTAAGAATTTTCTGCGTTCGCTGGCGCAAAGACAGGGAAGATGCGTCACCTTCATGCCGCGTTGGACGGAGGCAGCCGATAGCCAGTCGATCCATGTGCATATTTCGCTGAAGGATCGCGATGGGCAGGCGGTTTTTCACGATCCCACACAGAAGAATGGTGTGTCCCAGACATTTCGCCACTTCATCGGCGGGCTGCAGACGTATATCGGCGACTTGACGCTGCTCTTCCAGCCGACGGTCAATTCCTATCGCCGCTTTGCGCCCGGTACGTTTGCGCCGCCGGGCCTCAGTTGGGGTTTCGAAAATCGCACGACCTGCTTCCGCATCGTTGGTCATGACGCCGGCTCGCTGCGTGTCGAAAATCGGCTGCCCGGCGCCGATACCAACCCCTATCTGACCGTCGCAGCAACGGTCGCGGCCGGCATTGCCGGCATCCTGGAGCAGATAGAGCCAGAGGCGGAAACGATCGGCAATGGTTACGCGCAGCAACCGGCGCGTGATTTCGCTCGATCGATGCCGGAGGCGATCGAACGCTTGCGTGGCTCGGACTTCGCCAAGGATTGGCTCGGCGCCCGGTTTGTCGAGGCTTTCGCCTCGACACGAGAAACTCAGCACAACGAGTTCCGTCGCAAGATTCCCGACGTGGAATTGGAGCGCTTCTTCGATTTGGGATGAACGCATATGGACACAGATCTTCGTGGCCTTTTCCTTGAGAGCATGAGCAGGGTCGCCTCTGCCGTGACCGTGGTGACGACGGATGGCGAGGCAGGCCGTTTCGGCGTCACAGTCTCATCCATGACATCTGTCTCGGCCGATACCAACAGGCCCTCCCTGCTGGTCAGCATTCATCATTTGAGCCCCGCCGGCGAGGCGATCCGGAAAAACAAGCGGTTTTGCGCAAATGTGCTGAGCGGCAACCAGAGTTTCGTTTCGGATCTTTTTTCAGGACGCCTCAAGCATCTTGGCGATGACAGGTTCGCCGCGATCGGCTGGCATGGCAGCTCGAATGGATCTCCCGTCATCGACGGCGCCATCGTATCCCTCGATTGCGAGTTGAAGACGGCTCTGCTCTGGGGGACACACTTCATTCTTATCGGGGAAGTCGAGCAGATCGAGCTGTCCCGGCAACGTTCGCCGCTTGTTTACGCCAATCGCGGATACAGGCGCGCCGTTCCGATTGCGCCGGACGACGATCAGCCGCATAGCCCGGACAATGTGTTGCGCGTCGGCTTTTTTGTGACCCTCGGACCGGAATTCGTGCCGCCGCTCGTTGCCGATTTCGCTGGCCAGACACCAGGTGTCGACATTCGCCTTTTGGAAGCGGACCATGATGATTTGATCGAGCAGATGCGTGCCGGTAAGATTGAGGCTGCGATTACGTTCGGGTCGATCGAGGAGCCGGAACTCGATAGCGAACTCCTGTGCGCGCCGGCGCCGCATGCACTCTTGAGCTCCGACCATCCGTTGGCGGAAAGGCCCAGCCTTCGCCTTGCCGACCTTGCCGAGCTACCGATGATCCTGCTCGATCATCCCTCTGTTCGCAGTGCGACCGCGGCGCTGTTTCAGCGCAACGGATCGAAGCCCGTCATTCGGCTGCAATCGCCCTCGCTCGCTATGGTGAGGGGGCTTGTGGCACAAGGCCTCGGATATTCGATCGTGCCGCAGAAGCCGCAGAACCGAACCGCACCCGACGGTCGGGAAATTCGCGCCATACCGCTGGATGAGGATTTTCCGGAAGGGGCCGTTATAGCGGTCACGCAGCGTCGAGATCGGCAAAGCGATCTGGCCAAGGATTTCATTGAAAAGTGCAGGATCTCGTTCAAGCGCGCCTGAGGGGGAACGGCGCGCATTGATGCGGGAATTGACAGGAGAATACCAAAATAGATGCCGCTGAGAGCGGCAAGATGGGAGAGGGGAATACAATATGGCTCAGGAAGAAGCTATCGACATGAGTGGTGTCGGAAGTAATCAACTTCGTAAGAACTCGCTCGGGCTGATCGCCGTCACCTTCATGGTGATTTCGGCGGCGGCCCCGCTGACGGGGGTTGCCGGCGCCATGCCGTTGGCCTTCATGCTCGGCAACGGTGCGGGCATTCCCGCGACCTTCATCTTCGTGACGCTGGTGATGCTAGCCTTTGCCGTCGGCTACGTCACCATGTCGCGTTATGTCACCAATGCCGGCGCCTTCTATGCCTACGCGGCGCGCGGCCTTGGCGGCCGTGTTGCCGGCGCGGTCGCGGTGACCGCTTTGGTTGCCTATAACGCCATGCAGTTCGGACTGATTGGCCTATTCGGTGGCATTGCCGCCGGTATCTTCGGGTCGTTTGGACTGGTGCTGCCCTGGTGGGTATGGAGCTTGCTTGCCATCCTGCTGGTGGGCTTCCTCGGCTACCGTCAGGTCGACCTGTCGGCCAAGGTGCTCGTCTTCGTCGTCGCGCTCGAATATCTCGTGGTGCTGATCGTCGATTTCGCGATCCTCGGCAAAGGCGGTGCAAGCGGGCTTGCGCTCAACGTCTTCGATGCGAACGTCGTTTTTTCTGGCTCGCTGACGGCGGCGATCCTCTTCTGCATGGGGTGCTTCATCGGCTTCGAGGCGACCACCATCTATGCCGAGGAGGCGCGTGATCCTGAAAGAACGATCCCGCGGGCCACCTATCTGTCCGTGCTGATGATCGGCATCTTCTTCATCTTTACCACCTGGTTGATGATTGTCGGCATCGGTGCGGACAAGCTCATTCCGACCATCCAGGGACTATCTGACCCGTCGGCGTTCTTCTTTAATCTTGCCGGCCAGTATGCCGGCGGTACAGTCGCAAATATCGCCGGCATTCTTCTGGTTTCCAGCCTGTTTGCGGCGCTCTCGGCCTTTCACAACTACATCGCGCGCTACAGCTATGTTGCGGGTCGCGAAGGCTTGCTGCCCGAGGTATTCGGTCGGACGCATGATACCCATCAGAGCCCGCATGTCGGTTCGGTGACGCAGACCGCCGGAGCATTGATCGTCCTGGCATTCTTCGCCGGTCTTGGCCTCGACCCGGTCCTGAACATGTTCACCTGGATCAGCCAGATCGGAACCCTGGGCGTGCTTGGCATGATGACCGTCACCTCGATCGCCGTCATCGCGTTCTTTCGCCGTACGGACCACAATGCGTCGGCGTTGACGACGCTGATCCTGCCGCTTGCGTCAGGATTGGTGATGGCAGCTCTGTTCGTCTACATCTTCCTGCATTTCGGCGATCTGACCGGTACGACCGGCGGCGTGCTCGGCATCATCCTGCCCTCACTGATCCCGCTTGCGGCGATCGTCGGCTATTTCCTCGCGATGCGTCTGCAACGCGCCGATCCGGCGCGCTTTGCCAATATGGGACACAATCGGAGTTAAGTAGAGGCAGGCTCCATCTGTCCAGATGGCTCGCGATTGCATACGTCATATCCTGGCGCCAAATTCTACATGGGCGCCGGGCTCTCCTAAGAAAGGCCATGACTCGTGAGAATGATCATCAACGAACACCCAAAGTTCGATTGCAACAGATCTTCTTTGCCGCAAGGTCGATAATGTCGTTGCTGTTACGAGTTCGGGACGTACCGTAATTCCGGATCGCGACGTCTGCTCCACCGTAGGCGATCGTATGAACCCGTGCTTCGCTCGTGCGGATGACCTTCAAGAACAAGGCATTCATGGTGTCGAACATACCAACCGTCGTCGGCTTGGTACAGGTTTTGGGCTTGTAGCTGTCGCTGACCCGGTCCGTGACCAGGAAAAGCACCTTCTGGCGGTTGGAACCGGTCGTGCCGGCGCCACCCGTTGCGATGATCGGGCTTCGCCGCGTCAGCATCGTGTCGAAGCTCGTATTCTGGTCGTTGTCATAGCCCTGACAGGGAAACGTCATCAGGTTGGCGGGGCCCGACGTGTTTTCGACCTGTGTCATATCCGATGACAGCGGTGATACGCCTGTCGGACCGACATTTTCTACCCGTGTGCCGTATGTATAGACCGCCATGCGGTAATGATCGGGCGCTACCCGGCTGGCGGCCAACCTTCTCGAATTAGCATCTGATGCCTGCGATGCCGCCGTCTATGACGCTGTTGCCAATAGGAGGAAGCCGCCCGGCCACCGGCCATTGCGATGACAATCAGGCGAATCCGTTCTTCGTAACTTATCTACCCCCCACTTTCACGCTTGCGGAGAGGATGGTCGTCTAATTATCAGATTTCAGCATGAATTCATTCGATTTATGTGGATTGTTATATGATCGAATGAGTTGCATCCATTGGACGTCCAACTGCTGGACCAGAAAATTTCGCGTGGGGGAGGTGTCCAGATGACGATGAATTCCGATGTTTCGCTGTTTATAGGGGGCAACTGGAGATCGACGCCGGAGACGCTGCCGATCGTAAACCCGGCGAACGAAGATGTTATCGGAAGCGTCGCTGTCGCAGGCCCTGAGGATCTTGAGGACGCGCTGGCTGCTGCTGGCGATGGCTTCCGGATCTGGAGCCAGACCTCTCCGTGGAAGCGATCTGAAATCATCCTCAAAGCCTGTGCGCTCATGCGGGAGCGCATCGAGGACATTGCCCGTTCGATCACATTGGAGAACGGCAAGTCGTTGTCGGAAGCGCGGCTCGAAGTCGTCCGCGGTTGCGAGTTCTTCGAATGGGATGCGGGCGAATGCGTCCGTCTCTATGGCCGCGTGATCCCCAGCGAACCGGGTATCCGTTACATGGTCGTGCATGAGCCGATCGGCCCGGTCGCTGCCTTTTCGCCGTGGAATTTTCCAATGAGCCAACCGGCACGCAAGATTGCGGGTGCCATTGCCTCTGGATGTTCCGTCATCATGAAGGCTTCCGAGGAGACGCCAAGCGGCGTCATGCATATCGCCCGCGCTTTCGAGGACGCTGGTCTGCCACCAGGCGTACTCAATCTCGTGTTTGGGATTCCGGCCAGAATATCCGAGTTCCTGATCCCCCGCCCCGAGATCCGGATGATCGCCTTTACCGGTTCGACTGCCGTCGGCAAGCATCTGACCGAAATTGCCGCGCGGCATATGAAGCCGGCATTGATGGAGCTTGGCGGCCACGCGCCCGTGATTGTCTGTGACGACGCTGACCCCGTGGCTGCGGGTATCGCAAGTGCGACCCGCAAATATCGCAATTCCGGCCAGGTCTGCACATCGCCGACGCGTTTCTTCGTTCACGAGAGCATCTATGATCGCTTCACGGCGGCCTTCGTCGAGAAGGCGCGGTCTATCAAAGTCGGGGACGGTCTGGATCCGGCGACGCAGATGGGGCCTGTTGCAAACGACCGCCGTATCGAGGCGCTGCAGGCGCTCGTCGACGACGGCCGCGCAAAGGGTGCAAAGGTCCTGTGCGGCGGTCACAGGCTGGACAGGCGCGGTTATTTCTTCGCGCCAACAGTGATGGCGGAACTTCCGGAAGGCGCGCGAGCCATGCAAGAGGAGCCCTTTGGCCCGTTGGCGCTGATCAATCCGGTGCGCTCGATAGACGAGGCCCTTGAGCAAGCAAATGCGCTTCCCGTCGGGCTTGCCGCCTATGGATTTGCGCGCTCGGCAGCCAATGTCGACCGCATCGCGCGCGGCCTTGAAGCCGGCAATGTATCGATCAACACGTTGGAAGCATCCCGTGCCGAGACGCCGTTCGGCGGCGTCAAGGAAAGCGGCCTTGGGCGTGAGGGAGGAGTGGAAGGCATCCTTCACTACACGATCGCGAAGAATATCTCGCATCTCATCGACTGATGTCGATTAGTGAAGACGGGTTGAAGGTGGTTGCCTCTCAGCCACCTACCATCGTCAGCAATGCTTGAGAGAGGGCCGTTTCCTCGTTTCGCAGTTCCATCAGGATGTCGAAATGATTGCGTTCGGGGACTTCGAGCGTCTGTACCGGATGGCCGAGATCCTTCCATGCTTCGGCAAAGGCAGCCGATTGGCGCTTGAAGCCGGGCGCCTCCTTCTCGGCCCATGCGACCAATACCGGGCAGCCGCGTCGCGGCAGATGCCGAATTGGGCTCAAGCTGTCGATCTGCTGTTCATCGAGCGAAAGCCATTCCTGCGGAAAGCTGGCCGCCAGCGGCGCAAGTTCGAATAGGCCGCTCATCGGCAAGGCTGATTTCACAAGGTTTTCCGGCACGCCGAAATCCTGATGCCATCCTCCAGCCAGCAGCATGCCAGTAAGGTGTCCGCCGGCTGAGCTGCCGCCGATATGGATACGGTCGCGATCGATGCCGTAGCGGTCTGCGTTTCGCCAGAGAAAGGCGAGGGCCGTGCGGACTTCGCGGACGATCTGCGAGAGGCTGACCGTCGGCGCAAGACGATAGTCGACGACCGCAGTCATAATACCCGCCTTGGCCAGCATGCCGGCCATCATCGCGGAATCGTATTTCGACAAAGCCCGCCAATAGCCGCCGTGCACGAAGAGGAAGACCGGGCGCGGCGCGGTGTCGGGGCGCGGTCCGAAAATATCGAGCGTCTGCTGGCTTTCGTCGTCATAGACGATATCGCCAAAGCGCAACCAATCGCCCCGGACTTCGTCAGATGTCTCGCGATAGGCGCGCATCTCATCCGGGAAGCGGTCGCCGACGGTGGCACGTGCATTGTAGTCGACATCCAGCCGTTCTCGCGGCCAGCTTCCCTCCGCAATCAGCGTATTGGCGAAGCGGTTCATCATTTCCTCCTCATGGGGATATTAAAGGACGAGGCCGCCGGCCCGGTTTTCGATCAATCGGACAATGTTGAGCGCGGTCATCTCGGATGATTTCGGATTGGTCGCCAGGGGCCGGTTCTGCAAGCGGATCTCAAGCTTGCCGAAATCGCCCTCCGCATGGATTTCGTGGGCATTGAGCTCGACATGCGGATCCGCAATCAACGTCACGCGCGTGTGATCCATGCCGATGCCGGCAAGCGAGGTGATAATTGTCGCATTGGCATTCTGCGGGAAACGGTCGGCCGCTTCGCGCGCGGTCCCTTCGAAAAAGGAGAACGGCGCCTGTAGCGCGTCGAGGTCGCAAAGCTCCTCCGCCGCCGTCCCGCGCCAGGCTTTTGTAGGCTTGACGATGCGATGCTCGACGCCTGAGAGATTGAGCCTGGATGCCGCCGCAAGCGCGTCGATGCCACCGAGCGCGCCTGGGGGCACCAGCAGCTGCCGGCGTTGGATCTCGGCAAGTGCCACCAGCTCGGACAGAATTGTCTCATCAGTCAGGGCGGAGGTGGAGGAGACCGCAAAATCCATGCCGGCCGAAAACGCCGCGCGGGCAAAGGGTAGCACGCTTGCTCGCCCCGCCGCTTCGACGACCAGTGTCGCGCCTGTCGCCGCAAGATCGCCGGGCTCTTTGATCAGCCGTGCGCCGGCAGGCAACGCCACGCGCTCACGCTCCAGATCGCGGACGGCCACCGCAACGATAGCAACGGGAGAGTGGCGGTCCGCCAGAAGCGAGGCGACGCGCTGATTGATGGCTCCCCAGCCGACAAGACAGATCGCTTCAGATTCCGACATAACCCTGCACCTGCTGAAAATCCCGATCGAGATCGGCGCCGTTGCCCGACCAGACGCTTCGTCCCTTCTCGATAATATAATGCCGATCGGCCAGCCGCTTCAGCACGGCGAGATTCTTGTCGACAAGGAGGATCGCCTGACCGGCTGTACGCAATTTTCCGATGACATCCCAGATTTCCGCGCGAATGACCGGGGCAAGCCCCTCGGTCGCCTCATCGAGAATGAGAAGCCATGGATTGGTCATCAGGGCCCGGCCTATGGCGAGCATCTGCTGTTCGCCGCCGGAAAGCGTGCCGGCCGCCTGCTCGGCGCGTTCGCGCAGGCGCGGAAACAGCGCATACACCCGCTCCAGCGTCCAGCCGTCTGCGTATTTCTGCCGGTTGGCGGCGGTGGCCACGAGATTCTCCCGAACGGTCAGTGTCGAAAAGATCTGGCGTCCTTCGGGCACGAGGCCAACGCCGAGCCGCGCCACACGCTCCGGCGGTTGTCGGGTGATCGGTTGGCCGCCGATCGTCACCCTGCCGCCGCGTGCAGGGACGAGACCCATGATCGTCTTGATCGATGTCGTCTTTCCCATGCCGTTGCGACCCATCAAGGTGACGCATTCGCCTTTGGCCACTTCGAACGAGACATCGAACAGCACCTGGCTGTGGCCATAGCCGGCTTGAAGTCCTTCGACACTCAGCATAGTTCGTCCTCGTTTCCGAGATAGGCCTCGCGCACGTCTGCGCTCGCGGCAATTTCCTCGGCGTTGCCGGTCATGATGATCCGCCCGTAAACAAGCACGGAAATGCGGTCGGCGAGCGCAAATACGGCGTCCACGTCGTGCTCGACCAGCAGGATCGTCACCTTGCCGCGAAGGTCCCGCAACACGTCGATCATGTCCTGGCTTTCGGCATGGCCAAGGCCGGCCATGGGCTCGTCGAGCAGCAACACCTTTGGTCGGCCGGCCAGCGAGACCAGAAGCTCGAGCTGTTTTCGTTCGCCATGCGAGAGGTCGTCGACGACGATGTCGGCGCGTTTGCCGAGTGGGCTGCGACCGAGCAACTCATCGGCCTCTTCCCATACGTCGTGGCGCGCCGTCATGCGATCAAGTATGCGTAGATTGCGGCCGAGCCGCACCTGGACAGCCGCGGCAATGTTCTGCCGCACGGTGAACTCCCCGAGCAGGCTCGTTACCTGGAAGGTGCGTCCGAGCCCGAGTTTCACACGCGCAGCCGGTGCCAGCCGGGTGATGTCTTGTCCCGCGAAAATGATCCGGCCTTCGGTGGGGAGCAGATTGCCGCACAGCTGGTGGATCAGCGTCGATTTTCCAGCACCATTCGGTCCGATCAGGGCATGAATATGCCCCTCCTGGAGCGAAAAGCTGACCTTGTCCGTCGCCGTCAGCCCGGCAAAGCGCTTAACCAGTTGTTGCGTCTCAAGGATCGTCGTCATGCCGCGCTCCCTCGAAATCGTGCGAGAAGGCCCTGGATGCCGCCCTTGGTGCCGAGAACCACGACGAGAAGAAGGATGCCGAGGACAAGTTGCCAATGCTCCGTCCAGCCCGCCAGATAGGTCTGCAGAAGGGTAAAGGCTGCGGCGCCCAAAATCGGGCCGACAAAGGTGCCGACCCCGCCAAGTATGATCATGATCATCAGCTCGCCGGACTTGGTCCAGGCAAGCGTGTCGGGGCTCACGAACCGCATGAAGACCGCCATGAGCGCGCCGGCAAGCCCTGCTCCCATGCCTGAGAGCACGAAGGCGTAAAGCTTGTAGCGGAAGGGCTCGATACCGAGCGACATCATGCGCTTTTCATTCTGGCGGATGCCGGCAAGCATGGTGCCGAAGGAAGATCCGAGCACGCGGTTCAGCCAGAGGAAATAGAGGACCGCGACCGCAAGGATCACGAAGTACACCGCCGTCTTGTCGCGCAGGCCGATACCGAAGAGCGTATTGGCGTTGCGCACGATGATGCCGTCGTCGCCGCCATAGGTTTTGAGCGAGACGAAGAAGGCAAACAGCATCTGAGCGAAGGCAAGCGTGATCATGATGAACTGCACGCCGCCGGTTCTCAGCGCCAGGGCGCCGATGACGAGCGCGAGCAGGCCGGAGACGAGAATCGCGACGGGCAGGGTGATCAGCAACTGGTCCGTGCCGGGTATGAAGCCGAACAGCGGCACGCCTTCCGCGTGATGATAATACAGGATGCCGACGACATAATTGCCGATGCCGAAAAAGGCGGCATGACCGAAGGACACCATGCCGCCGGCGCCGAGTGCGAGATTGAGGCTCGCGGCGGCAATCGCGTAGATCATCACGCGCGCGACCAGGCTCGGCAGTGCCGGCTGGCCGATCGCCGGCGCGACAAAGGGCAGGGCAGCCAGGCAGGCGACGACAATGAAACTGAGAAATATGCGGCGCATCGTCAACCTTTCGCCGGAAACAGGCCCTTCGGCTGAACGAGCAGCACGATCGCCATCAAAAGGTATATGCCCATGGACGAGATACCGGCCCCCAAAGCATCGGCATCGGGGCCCGCCATGAGGTGCCGCAACAATCCCGGCATGAAGGCTCTGAGCCCGGTATCAAGCACACCGAGCGTGATGCCGGCGACGAAAGCACCCTTGACCGATCCGACGCCGCCAATGACGACGACGACGAATGTCGCAAGCAGGATCTGCTCGCCCATGCCCACCTGTACGCTCACAACCGGCGCCATCATGAAGCCGGCAAGACCGGCCAGCATCGACCCTAGCCCGAAAATTAAGGTGTAGAGCAGCCTGATATCGACACCGAGCGCTCGCACCATGTCGCGGTTGGTCGAGCCGGCGCGAACCAGCATGCCGATGCGCGTGCGGTTGATCAGCAGATAAAGCCCTAAAGCCACCAAGAGGCCGACGAGAATTATCAGCAATCGGAAGGGGGGATAAAGAAGTCCCGGAAGCAGTTCGATCGGTTGCGACAGCATGTCGGGGAGTTGCAGGAAGATCGGTTGTCGGCCGAACAGCAAGACCGTCAGCTCATTGAAGATGAGGATCAAAGCGAAGGTGGCCAACACCTGGTCGAGATGGTCTCTCTCGTAAAGCCGGCGCATGACGCCAAGCTCGACGATGATGCCAACCACCGTCGAGGCGACCAGCGCCGCGGGCAGTCCGAGCCAGAAGTTGCCGGTGGCGCTCGCTGCCCACGCGCCGGCAAAGGCTCCCACCATGTAAAGCGAGCCATGGGCAAGATTGATGACGCCCATGATGCCAAAGATCAGGGTTAGCCCCGCAGCCATCAGAAACAGCATCACGCCATAGAGAAGGCCGTTGAGCAATTGTTCAAGGATAAGGGTCATTGCGTGGTCCGGTGACCTTTTGTCGAGCAGAGAGTGAAACCAATGCGCGAAAACCCGGGGTACCAAGGATGATGTCCGGGTCTTCGCTTATGGATCAGAGCTTGCAGTCCTTGGCGTGGATGTCGCCGTAATTTTCGATGAGCTTGCGCACTGTCTTGGTTGTCGGAACGCCGTCGGGACCCTTGACCACCTCGAGCAGGTACCAATCCTGCACCGGATGCTGGTTCGAGCCAAAGCTGAACTTGCCGCGGACGGACTGGAAGTCAGCCTTCTTGAGCGCGGCGCGGAAGGCATCGATGTTGTCGATGCTACCGGTCGCCTTGAGTGCGGAGGCGATCAGGCGAGCGACGTCATAGCCCTGGGTGCCGTATGTGGTCAAAGGCCGATCCGGATAGGTGGCTTTCCACTTTGCGACCAGCTCCTTGCTGGCGGCATTATCAAAATCCGGACTCCAGTGTGAGGTGACCTTCAGGCCGACGGCCGCGTCGCCGAGGCTCTTCAACACGACTGCGTCGCTCGAGGGCTCTGAAAGCACCATCGGGATCTGGCCGAGCAGGCCTGCCTGCTGATACTGGCGAAGGAAGGCGATGCCGAGGCCACCCGGATGGAATTGAAAGACGACATCAGGCTTCGCCGCCCGGATCTGCGCCATTTCGGCGGAATAGTCGGTCTGATCGAGCTGGGTGTAGACTTCGCCGACGATTTCGCCGCCAAACGTGCGCTTGAAGCCGTTCAGCGCGTCCTTGCCTGCCTGATAGTTGGGCGCCAGGATAAAGGCGCGCTTGTAGCCGAGTTCCTTTGCCGCAATGCCGGAAGCCTCGTGCAGCGAGTCGTTCTGCCAGGGGACAACGAAGTAGTTCGCATTGCAGTCCGGGCCGGCAAGATTGGAGGGGGCGGCATTGGCGCTGACATAGATCGCGCCATTGTCCACGACGTCGGGCACCACGGCCCCGGCAATATTGGAAAAGATGATGCCGGTCAGAAGCTTGATCTTTTCGTCGCCCATCATTTTTTCGGCGATCTGGCGGCCATTGGCGGGTTTGTTGGCATCGTCCTCGACGACCAGCTCGACGGGAACGCCGCCGAGCTTGCCACCCTCCATGTCGATCGCGAGCTTCATGCCGTCTCGAACATCCTGGCCGAGATAGCCGCCCGGACCGGACAGGGTGGTGATCACGCCGATCTTGACCGGATCGGCCGCGAACGCCGCCGTTGCGCTGGCAAGCGCAACGGTCAACGCAAAGAGTGTAGTCCTGAGTTTCATAGGGTTCCCCATTGTTTCGTTATTGCATTTGTTTCGATCGTTATTTTCCGCCTCTCCCCCGGCAGAATTTATTGCAATTTTACCCAGCCTTCCGGCGGTGTCTTGCCCGGATGGACCGTTCCGCATTTCGGGCAGGTGCGAAGTTTCTCGTCTGCGTAGAATTTTGCATAGAGCGGAGGAAGGTCGTCAACTATAGATTCCAGATCGACCTCGGCTCTGTGCACTAAAGTTGTGCATTCGAAGCAATACCATTCGACCGCATCGAGAGCGCCTTCCTCCCGGACCGCCTCGATGACAAGACCGATGGAGCCTTCCTGCGGGCGCTGCGGCGAATGACGGATATGAGCCGGCAGCAGGAAGACGTCGCCCTCGCGAATCGGTACGTCGTAGAATTCCTTGCCGTCATAGAGCTTGAGCACCATGTCGCCCTTGAGCTGGTAGAAGAACTCCTCGGACGGGTCGTCATGATAGTCGGTGCGGCGGTTCGGGCCGCCGACGATCGTCACCATCAGGTTGCCATCCTTCCAGATCTGCTGGTTGCCGACGGGCGGCTGCAAGAGATGGCGGTGTTCTTCGATCCATTTTTGAAGGTTGAATGCGCTCAGTCTGGTCATTGTCGTTCCTCCCTTTTCGAGATCAGCCCAGTTTTAATCCGCTTTGTTCGAAGGCCTCGCGGGTCAGGCGCTTCTCTGTCTCGGTGAGCTCGAGCAGCGGCGCGCGCACCGGACCTCCCGCTTGACCAAGAAGTTCCTGCCAGTATTTTTGGTGGGCGTGCGGCTTCTCGGCCGGACGCGACCGCTTGAAGGCATCGCGGACCTGTTGGAGGCTGGCGCTCACGGCTTTTGCCTCGGCAGCCTTGCCGGCAAAAGCGAGGTCGGTGTAATCCCGCATGCGGCGATCGACCTTTGTCTGCAAGGTGTAAGGCGGCGACGAGCAGAGATAGAGCTGCCAGCCGAGCTCCAGAACATTATCCAGCCACTCTTCCTCGGAGGCGGTAGAGACCAGAATGCGATCGCCCGCAAGCGCCGTGAGCTTCTTGTACATGTCGCGGGGGACGGAATATTTGATGGCGACCACCGTCTCGATATCGGCGAGACGGTTGCAGAGTTCCGGGCTCATCAGGTAGCCACTATCGGGATGCGACCAGAGCGCCATGCCGATATCGACTTTAGAAGCGATGGTTTCGTAGTAGCGCGTCAATGTTTCGTCCTGCGCCTTGGCGAAATGCAGGATCGGCGCATGGACGACGATATAGTCGGCGCCGCAGGCCTGGGCGTGTTTTGCAAGCTCGATAACGACATCCATGTTCTGGTCTGAGCAGGACATGATTGTCTGCGCCCGGCCAGCCGCCGCTTCGACGGAGAGGTCGAACAGCCGCTTGCGCTCGTCCAGGGACATCGAAAAGAACTCGCCCTGCTTTCCGGCAATGAAGAAGCCGTCAATAGCGAGCTCGGTAATCCAATGATGCATGTTGCGGCGGAAGCCGTCTTCGTCGAGGGTGCCGTCTCCCTGGAATGGCGTGTTGGCTGCAGCCCAGATCCCGCGCATCGTTGCGCGCGAGTGTGCCTTGGCGTCCTTGCGGTCGTATTTCATTTGTCCTCCTCGATCGCCCGGATGGCCGGGAAATCATCCTCAGGATGGCATGGCGGCACGACCATTAAACTGCCGCGCCCGCGCGTTGCGAGACGATAGTTCTGGCGTCCGGCCCGTTCGGCAATATCCTGTTCTTCGATCCATTAAGCCGTAGATTTTTTTATTCAAGAACCGACGAAATATGCATATATTCATGTTGAATTCAGTATGGATCGGCTGATGATAAATCTGCGTCAAGTCAAGTGCTTCCAAGCCGTCGTCGAACTGGGGAATTTTTCTCGCGCGGCCGAGCGATTGCGCACGAGTCAGGCAGGCGTGTCCCACGCAATCCACGATCTGGAGGCGTTATTGGGTACCCGGCTCTTCGATCGTACGACAAGGCGAGTTGAATTGACCGAGGCGGGCCAGATCTTCGCCGCCGGAGTATTGCCGGGGCTGGCCGAAATTGAGCGGGCCGTGGAATCGGTGCGCGACCTCAGCGATCTACGAACGGGGCTGGTGCGCATCGCCGCGCCGCCGCTCCTTGGTGCGACGGTCCTGCCACGCCTGTTGCAGGAGGTCGGCAAAGTTCATCCCAACTTGAAGCTGCGCATTGAGGATGTCGGCACGGATTTGATCGTTCCGCGCGTGCGCAACGGCCTGTACGAGATCGGTATCGGGACTTTCAATGCTGACGAGGAAGGAATTGACCGTCAACATGTGCTCAGCGACCGCTTGATGGTCTTCATCCAAATGGAGCATCCATTCAAATCGGTCGAGGAGGTGGAATGGAAATCACTGCACGATCAGCACGTGATTACGCTGACTAGGGAAAGCAACATCCGGCTTCTGACCGAAATCGGGTTTGAAACTGCGGGCTTGCCTCTTCGCCCGCATCTGGAAGTGCACCAGATCCACACTGCTCTTTCGCTCGTCGAAAGTGGCGCCGGCGTCGCCGTGCTTCCGACCTATGCCTTCGCTGCCTTGAATGGCAGGGGGGTCGCCGCTCGCCCGCTCACGAACCCGGCGCTAACGCGGCAGGTAAGTATCATTACTGCGCGTGATCGCATTCCCTCGCCAGGAACGACGGCCGTGCGTCCCTTGCTGAAGAAGATCTTGCGTCAGATGGTGCCGGAGATACTTTGACGCGATCCAAGGCCGGTGTTGCACGCAGATTTTTCCTTGGTGGCAAGAAGCATCCAATCATCAGAGCAATCAACATCAACACTTCACGTTCCACAATAGCCGCTTATGCCAGCCGGCGTGTGAGTCAGGCCCGGTCGAAGGCTCGATTCCTTTCAAGAGCCCTTCATCTTTCAAAATCTATCGGCATGGACGTTTATGTTGCGAGCCGAACACGGGTGCCTATATCCGGCGTCGTGATTTCCAAACGCATGCCGTGCAGTCTCGCTATCGCCGAGACGAGGCTTAATCCCAAGCCGTTGCCGGGGGCATGTCGGCTTTTCTCGGCTCTGTAGAAGCGGCGCAGCACGGCGTCGGCGTCCTCTGCGCGTATCCCGATGCCGGTATCCTCGACCGTGACGGTCACAACGTGACCATTGCCTTCGACTTCCACGACCGCCCGCCCTTCTCTCGGCGTGAACTTAATCGCATTGTCGATCAAGTTGGCTATCGCTTCGAAGATCAGGCTGGGGTCACCAGAGATGATGGCCGGCTCGTTATTGCTCGAGTGATATGCCAGGGCAACGCCGGATTCGTCGGCCGCTGGCTCGAAGAAATCAACCGCATCGCGTGCGATCGCCTTCACGTCGATGTCTACGAAGCCCGATCTTCTGAGGCCATCTTCGACCTCGGAGATCCGTAGAAGCGCGCCGAACGTCTTGAGAATACCGCGGATCTCATCAAGCGCCTCATCGACATAACTGTGATATTCGTCGATGCTGGTGGCCCGCCGGCGTGCTCGTTCAAGGCTGGCGAGAAGGCGCGTGAGGGGCGTTCGCATGTCATGAGCGATGTTGTCGCAGACGCCCTTGACTTCCTGCATCAGGCGCTCAATTTCGTCGAGCATCTCGTTGACGACATTGGCGAGACGATCGATGTCGCCTCCGGCTCGGCCTGTCGGCAGCCGCTGCTTGAGGTCGCCTTTCACGATCTGCGCAGCTGCGTCAGACATCGCATCCAGGCGGCGAACCGCGCCGACACCGACGGCGATGGCACCTGCAAGCCCGAAAACTGCGGTAATAAGCGATGCGAATAGCGTCGCGTTTTCGAGGCGTTCGCGAAACTCGCGTTGCTCATGCAGGCTTTGCGCCACGAGAATGGCGGTGCCATCGGCCCGATGACGCAGCAGCCCTCGATAATGGTCCCTCCTGGCCGCGCTGCGGTCGGCGAAATCGAAGGGAGCATCGAAAACAGCGTGATCGGGATAGGAGAGGGAAACGCCCGCAATCAACTTGCCGCTCCGATCGAAGAGGGAGAATGGCCGCTCGGCATTCGTCGGGTCTTTACTTCGGACTGCCAGTCGAGAAAGGACCGCGTCTTCGGACAGGCTTTGGAGTGATTGCATTTCGCGGGTAAGCCACTCATCGCTTCGCTGGTCGAGAAAACTCTGCATTTGCCAGTCGACAAACAAAAACAGCGCGCCTGCGGCCGCGCCGAACACGAGAAGGAAGACAAGCGCCAGCCGGAACCCGCTCGTTCGAAAGAGTTCAATTGATCGCATCGAGAACATAGCCTGAGCCACGAAGCGTCCGGATCATTGGCACGAGGCCGGGCAGATCGAGCTTCTTGCGAAGTTTGCTGATGTGGACGTCGATGACATTTGTCGCCTCGCCATAGCGATAATGCCATACTTCCTCGAACATCATCGTGCGGGTGACGATTTGGCCCGAATGCCGGACAAGATATTCAAGCAACTGGTATTCCCTTGGTAGAAGATCGATAACGTTGCCGGCCCGGCTTGCGGTATGCGTCAGCAGGTTGATTTCGAGATCACCGACGCGCAGCACCGTCTCCTGGCTGGCAACGGTACGCCTGCGCATGAGAACATCCAGTCGAGCCGTCAGTTCAAGCGCTTCGAACGGCTTTGTCAAATAGTCGTCGCCGCCCGCCTTAAGGCCGCGGACTCTCTCGTCGACCGCAGAAAGGGCGCTCAAAATGAGAACGGGTGTTTGCACCGCAGCTGCTCTTAGGGCTGCCAGTAGTCCAAGACCGTCGAGTGTTCCGGGCAACATTCGATCCAAGACGATCGCATCGAACGTACCTGAAACGGCCTTGACGAGACCATCCCGACCGTCGGGTGCCTGCGTGACGGTGCAGCCGTGATCAACAAGTGCTGCCTCGATTTCGGATGCGGTCCCCGGATCGTCCTCGACCACGAGTATCTTCGACACATTTCCTCCACGAAAGCTGACTAATTTTTGCGTATTATCTAGATAATCAATGCTGAATGTTCGTTCGCCCGAACATGAAATCAATTTCATGTTCGCGAGCGCTCGTGATGATATACCGTCTTCAACGAGGGTTGAATGCGCCTACTGGTAGTTGAAGATGATGACCGAAGTGCGGCCTATCTAAAGCGAGGGCTTTCAGAATCCGGGCATGTCGTCGACGTTGCGAGCGATGGCGAACTCGGTCTCGCGCTTGCAATGGAGCTGATTTATGACGGGTTGATCGTCGACCGCCTGCTGCCGAAGCTTGATGGTATCGAGCTCGTACGGCGCCTTCGGGCGACGAATGTCAATGTGCCCGTGATCATGGTGAGTGCGCTGGCAAGCGCAATGGATCGTGTTGAGGGCTTGCGGGCCGGCTGTGACGACTATCTGGCGAAACCCTTCTTCTTTTCGGAACTTCTCGCTCGCATCGAGGCGATTACAAAGCATTTCATCGGCGATGCCTATGAAAATACTTTGGTGGTCGGTGACCTGTCGCTCGACATCCGGCGGCGGATCGCCCGCAGGCACGAACACACCATCGACTTGCAGTTCAGGGAGTTCCTTCTTCTGCAGGCACTTATGCGTAATGCAGGTTCTGTCGTAACCCGGTCGATGTTGCTGGAGGCCGCCTGGGACTATGACTTCGATCCGCGCGGCAACATCGTCGACATGCGCGTCCATCGGCTGCGCAAGAAGATCGATATGGTCGCATCGACAAGCATGATCATTACGGTTCCCGGCGCGGGATATATGATCAGGCCATAATCATGCGCCGCCGGGAAACATAAAAAAAATTTCATTCTGGCGCGAATTGCTCGCCACCTGTGATCCATCACATTCGCAAGCATCGCTCGGCAAGGCCTCGTCTCGCCGTGTAATTAATGGTGCTTGATGGAGTTTTGCGGTGGATCGCTCCCGAACAGGGTCAAACAGGTCAAATAAGAGGGTTTACCTCATCGGGTTCTGCGCGTTGATCGGAGCGGCGGCAGTTGCTTTCTACACCGTTTCTCAGCCCAAGGTCGTTTTGAGTAAAACAAAAGCGGCGGCAGCTGAGCATGCGCCGGTTCCGGTGCAGACTTCCAAAGTAGAGGTAAGGGACCTGCCGGTTGTGCGCGGTGGTCTCGGCGTGGTCTCGCCTTTGACCGCAGTGGACGTGAAGGTCCGCGTCGATGGTCAGCTTCAGCACATCGCTTTTGTCGAGGGGCAAGATGTCAAGGCCGGCGATATCCTTGCAACCATCGACCCCCGTCCTTACGCGGCGGCTGTCGCACAGGCGGAAGCCGATTACGACAAGGAGCTCGCCCAGCTCGACCAGGCCAAGATCGACGAGGCTCGGGCACAGAAGCTGACGACCACGGGCAGTGGCACGACCCAGGCGGCGCAGACTGCGGCAGCACAAGTCAAGGTCATGGATGCCACAGCCGCATCGGGAAAGGCTGCACTCGATACCGCGAAACTCAATCTGGAATTCGCAACCATCACGGCTCCGATCAGTGGCAGGGTAGGCCTGCGCCAGCAGCAGGAGGGTGGCATCCTGCGTACAACCGATGCGACTGGCGTGGTGACGGTCACGCAGATGCGGCACATCGCGGTCGAATTCACGCTGACGCAGGATGACCTTCCCGGGCTGATTGCGGGTCAGGCAAAGGGCCAGTTGAGCGTCGCCGCATACAGCCGCGATGGCGCCAAGCACCTCGCCGACGGAAAGCTGAGTGCGATCGACAGTCAGGTGGATTCGTCGACCGGCATGGTGAAGCTGAAGGCTGTGTTTGCAAATGACGACCTGACGCTTTGGCCCGGAGAGCTGGTGACCGCAAACATAACGTTGCGCACCGATCCGAATTCGACGGTCGTGCCGTCATCCGCGATACAGAATGGACAGACAGGGCCTTATGTCTTTGTCGTCAAGCCGGACAACAAGGTTGCAACCGCATCCGTTAGCACCGGAATCACTTATTCGGGTCTCACCGCAATCACGCAAGGCGTCTCCGGCGGCGACATCGTCGTTACCTCTGGTCAGTCTCGACTTACCGATGGAACGCTTGTCTCAGCGCAAGGATCGGACAGCAAGAAGCTGGCAGCCGCCGACGAGGAGCCTGTCCAATGAATCTTTCACGAATCTTCATCCAACGCAGGGTCGGAACCTGTCTGCTGGCGGCCGGACTCCTGATCGTCGGTTCGATTGCCTACGGCCTGCTGCCCATCGCGTCGCTGCCCCAGGTCGACTTTCCGACAATCCAGATTTCGAGCTCCCTTCCCGGCGCAAGCGCCGAGACGATGGCGACATCTGTTGCCACACCGCTGGAAAATCAGCTTTCGACTATCTCAAGCGTGTCCCAGATGACGTCGACGAGTTCGTCCGGACGCACCTCGATTACGCTGCAATTCGACCTCAACAGGGATATCAACGCCGCCGCACAGTACGTTCAGGCCGCAATCAGCGCCGCAAGCGGCCAATTGCCGAAGGACCTGCCGGCTGCTCCAGACTTCCATAAGAGCAATCCGGCTGAGGCGACGATCCTGACACTGGCGCTCACATCCGACCGTATTCCGACGACCGAGCTCGATCATTATGCCGAAGACATCATTGCGCAGCAAGTTTCGCAGATGAATGGCGTCGGGCTGGTGGATTATCATGGTCCGCAGCGGCCGGCGATCCGTATTCAGCTTGATCCGGACAAGGTTGCAGCGCGAGGGCTGACGCTTGAAGATATCCGAAGTGCTGTCGGTGCGCAGACCGTCAATCAGCCAAAGGGGCAACTGACGGGCGATGGACGGACCACGGTTCTCGATGCGACCGATCAGATCATGGATGTTCCAGCGTTTCGCTCGATGGTGATCGCCTATAAGAACGGCTCGCCCATTCGAGCGGAGGATCTCGGGACCGTGCTGTCGGCTCCGGAAGACGTCAATCAGGCGGCATGGCTGCAGGACACGCGCTCGGTGATGCTGGATGTCCATAAAATGGCCGGTTCGAACGTGCTCGACACCATCCAGGGTATCAAGGCCAAGCTGCCGCAGATGGAGGCGGGGCTGCCTGCCGGCATCAAGCTGTCGGTCGTCGCAGACAGGTCCGGGATGATCCAGGCCTCCGTCGATGACGTCAAGGTGACGATCCTCATTACCATCGGCCTCGTTGTACTGGTGATTTTCAGCTTCCTGCGCAACCTGTGGGCGACGATCATTCCAGCGGCGACCATCCCGCTGTCCCTGATCGGTACTTTTGGCATCATGTATCTCGCGGGCTATAGCCTCGACAATCTCTCCCTCATGGGACTGACGATTGCCGTCGGATTTGTCGTCGACGACGCCATCGTCGTCATCGAGAATGTGATGCGACATGTCGAAGAGGGAAAATCGACGCTCGAAGCGGCTATCGAAGGATCACGAGAGGTGGGTTTCACCATCGTTTCGATGACCGTCTCGCTCGTTGCGGTATTTATCCCGATCCTTCTCATGGGCGGCATTGTCGGTCGCCTCTTTCGTGAATTCGCCGTTACGATCAGCGTTGCAATCATCATATCGGGGCTTGTTTCCCTGACGGTTACACCGATGATGTGCGCGTGGTTGATCAAGCACGATCGCGACAGGCCGCATGGAGCATTCTTCCGCTGGTCGGAGGCGTTTTTCGAAAGATGCACCGCGGGATACGGACGAGCGCTCGATATCGTCCTTCGCTTCCGATCCATCACCTTACTCATTGCGCTTGCGACGATGATCGTCACAGGCTGGCTCTACATCTCAATCCAGAAGGGTTTTATACCGCAGCAGGATACGGGATGGTTGCAAGGGCAGGCGCAAGCCGCGACAGACATATCCTTTGCGGACATGTCGACGAAGATGCAAGGGCTTGCTCATATCGTCATGGCCGATCCGGCTGTCGATAACGTCGCTTACTGGATCAATCCCAGTCCGTCGGCCAGCGTTGGCCAGATCCAAATCAATCTGAAGCCGATCGGTACGAGAAGCCCGGCACCGCAGGTTCTTTCGCGTCTTCGCACGGCGACCATGGGATTGGAGGGGCTGACCGTCGGTCTGCAGGTTCGCCAGGACGTTCAGATCGGCGGACGTGCATCAGCATCGCAATATCAATATACGCTTCAGGACCCTGACACGGCAGAGCTCGACAAGTGGGCAGCCGCGATGACCAAGGTCCTGAAGGGTCTCCCGGAAATCCAGGACGTGATTTCCGACAAGCAGAAGGCAGCGACCAGTCTTACGCTTAATATCGATCGCTCGACGGCGTCCAGGCTCGGTGTGAGCGTTTCCCAGATCGATCAGACGCTTTACGATGCTTTCGGACAGCGACAGGTCGCGACCATGTACACCCAGGTCAGCCAATATCATGTGGTGATGGAGCTCGCGCCGCAGTTCGCCCTGTCGGCGGAGGCGCTGTCGCATCTCTACGTAAAGTCTTCGACCACCGGAAAGCTCATTCCGCTGAGCGTACTTGGATCATTGAGAACGGGCGTTCTCCCGGTATCCATCAACCATCAAGGGTCCATTCCGGCAACGACGATCTCCTTCAACCTGACGCCCGGCAGTTCGCTTGGTGACGCGGTCACAGCCATTAAAGCCGCAGAGACCAGCGCGGGCATGCCTGCAACGGTCATCGGCACGTTCCAGGGGACGGCGCAGGCATTCCAGGACTCGCTGCAAAGCCAACCCTGGCTCATTCTGGCGGCCATCGTCGCGGTCTATATCGTGCTCGGCGTTCTCTATGAAAGTGCTGTCCATCCTCTGACGATCATCTCCACCTTGCCATCCGCGGGACTTGGAGCCTTGCTGGCTTTGAAACTGGCCAATCTCGATCTGTCCATCATGGGGATGATCGGCATCATCTTGCTGATCGGCATCGTCAAAAAGAATGCGATCATGATGATCGACTTTGCGCTCGTTGCCGAGCGAGTGCAGAATTTGTCGCCGCAGGAAGCTATACGTCAGGCGTGTATGCTGCGGTTCCGTCCGATTATGATGACAACGCTTTCCGCACTGTTCGGCGCGATCCCGCTGGCATTGGGTACAGGACCCGGGTCCGAATTGCGTGTTCCCCTTGGTATCGCCATCGTCGGAGGGCTGGTCGTCTCGCAGGTGCTGACCTTGTTTACCACACCCGTCATCTATCTGGCCTTCGATAGGTTGCGGGGCAGCGCTGCAAGGCAACCATCGCATTTGCAGGCTGCAATCGGGTCATTTTGATTGGGCTATGGCCTGCGGAACCAGGTGCGTCCAAGAAGCAGCTCATCGCCGGGATGAGGTGATGTGCAATTTAGGCCCGCGGCGTTCATATTGCTCGCAAGCCCGCGCAATCGGCCGCGCCTTTTTCCTCGATCATCAATGCCGTCCAAACGTTCCTTCGCGCTCTAAGGTTGGTGGTCGCAGCCAAGGTTAGGCAAGGGTCTGTTTACCATAGCTAACCGTTCCGGCGAGCATGTGATCTGGAGGGCGCCACTGCTTCCGTGGCTATTGTTTCTTAAAAATCAACCGGAAAGCTCAAGTTTCGAAGACGCCTTTGCTCACCTTCATTCATATTATGTATGTGACTCATCACAAAGGCCATGTATATTGAAGGTAGAATCGGCGCTCTGCCGATCCTGCATCCCTGCCGGTCGCCCGCGCTGGATGATTGCGATGGCGGCCGGTGGCGTTTCCGACGTTCGACCGAAGACAGTCTGCATCATCTTGCCAATCGGGAGCCCCCAGTGTCCGAACTCTGTCCCAAGCGCCTGTCGCGGCGCCGTTTCCTTTCCTCCGTCGCCCTGACTGTTCTTGCCGGAAGCGCCGGCCCGGTGTTGGCGCGATCTTATGTGGGTGGCAATCTTCCCTGGACATCCTACGCGGCCGATCCGCCGCGACAGGTGATGCCGGGCGGCTGGAAGTTCTTCACCGAGCAGGAGGCGCGCACCATCGAGGCGATCGCGGATCGGATGATCCCGCCCGACGGTCTCAGCATTGGCGGCAAGGAGGCAGGCTGCGCTGTCTATCTCGACCGCCAGCTGGCGGGCTCCTACGGCAATTCCAGCCGCCTCTATACGCAGGGGCCGTTCCTGCCAGGCTTGCCGACCCAAGGGTATCAGGGAGCAGACAATCCAGCCCAGATCTATCGCAAGGGACTGGCGGCGATCGACACCTATTTGAAGCAGAACAAGGGTGGAAAGGCCTTCGCCGACCTTTCCCCTAACGAACAGGACGCCTTCCTCACGGATCTGGAGGCCGGCAAGATCAAGCTCGACAACGATGTCGACGGCAAGGCGCTGTTCAACGTTATTCTCGGCAGCATCATGGAGGGCTTTTTCGCCGATCCCGTCTATGGCGGCAATAAAGACATGGCGTCGTGGAAGATGATCGGTTTTCCCGGCGCGCGCTACGATTACCGTGATCACGTCAGCAAGTTCAATGAGACCTATCCGCATCCGCCGATTTCCATTGCAAGCCAGCCGTTCTGGGCGGAAAAGTAGGAGGCCAACCATGACAAAAATTCTTCCTCGTAAAGATGTCGTCATCGTCGGTCTCGGCTGGACCGGCGCCATTCTTGCCCATGAACTGACCGAGCAGGGATTGGATGTTCTCGCGATCGAACGCGGCCCCTGGCGCGATACCGCGACCGATTTCAACATCGGCTATGTGCAGGACGAACTGCGCTACGGAATTCGCCGCGATCTTTTCCTGCAGCCGCGCGTCGAGGCGATGACGATGCGCAACAATCTCTCGCAGACGGCTTTGCCGATGCGCGACTATGGCTCCTTCCTGCCCGGCAACGGCGTCGGCGGCGCAGGCGTCCACTGGAATGGCCATACCTGGCGCTTCTGGGACAGCGATTTCCGCATCAAGTCGCATTTGACCGAGCGTTACGGCGCGGCGAAGTTCGATGGTCTGCAGTTGCAGGATTGGGGCGTTACCGGCGAGGAGATGGAACCCTTCTACGACAAGTTCGAATATCTGGCCGGCATTTCCGGCAAGGCGGGGAATATCAAGGGCCGGATCCAGGAAGGCGGCAATCCCTTCGAAGATTCGCGAGCACGTGACTATCCGCTGCCGCCGATGCAGATGAGCTATGCGCCGTCACTCTTTGCCGATGCCGCCCGTAAGCTTGGTTATCATCCGTTCCCGACACCGTCGGCGAACCTCTCGAAGGCCTACATCAATCCGCTCGGCATCGCGATGGGCGAATGTACTCTTTGCGGCTTCTGTGAACGCTTTGGCTGCGCCAACTATTCCAAAGCCAGCGCGCAGACGACGATCCTGCCGGTGCTGATGAAGAAGAAGAATTTCGAGTTGCGCACGGATAGCGAGGTACTGCGCATCGATCTCGATGGCTCCGGCAAGATGGCCAAAGGCGTCACCTATGTCGACACGTCCGACGAGGAGTATTTCCAGCCGGCCGATATGGTGCTGCTATGCGCCTACGGCCTCCACAATGTGCGTCTTCTGCTGCTGTCCGGCATCGGCAAGCCTTATGATCCCAACAGCGGCGAAGGAGCCGTCGGGCGCAACTACTGTTATCAGACCAATGCCGGTATGCAGGTCTTTTTTGACGACAAGAATTTCAATCCGTTCATAGCCTCCGGCGCGCTCGGCCAGACGGTCGACGATTTCAATGGTGACGCCTTCGATCATGGCTCGGTCAATTTCGTCGGCGGCGCCGGGATCAATTGCATTCCCACCAATGGCAGGCCGATCGCGATGCGCCCGGTGCCACCCGGCACGCCGCGTTGGGGGGCGAAATGGAAGGCGGCGACCGCCCAAGCCTACAAGAGTACGATGACCTACAGTTCGCAGGGCTCGAGCTATCCGACGCAAGGCAATTATCTTGACCTCGACCCGACCTATAGCGACCGGTTTGGAAGGCCACTGCTGCGTATCACTTTCGATTTCCCCGACAATGATCTCAAAATGTCGGATTACGTTTCGGATCGGATGGAGGATATCGCCAAGGCTCTGGGTGGCCGGCAATACAACGGCGCCCGCCGCAAGAAGGGCTGGGATTCGGTGCCCTACCAGAGCACGCATAATACAGGCGGCGCGATCATGGGCACCGATCCGAAGACCAGCGTCGTCAATCGCTATCTGCAAAACTGGGATGTGTCGAACCTGTTCGTCATCGGTGCTTCCGCATTTGCCCACAATGCCGGCAAAAATCCGACGGGGACGGTCGGTGCGCTGGCTTTCATTGCCGCGGACGCGATCCGGACCAAATATCTCCGCAACCCCGGCGCTCCCCTGGTGTCAGCATGATGAAGAAACTCTCCATTCTGATCGCATTCGGCGCCCTCTCGATTTCCGTGAATGCCGCTTTGGCAGACTCTACCGATCTGGCGGACCGCGTCATCAACGGCCGCTACCAGGCGGTTCTGGGTGATTGCGCGGCCTGTCACACCAAACAGGACGGGCAGCCTTTCGCCGGCGGCGAGGCGTTACAGACGCCCTTCGGCGCTCTCGTGCCGCCGAACATCACGCCCGACAAGGAAACCGGCATCGGCAACTGGAACGAGGCCGATTTCATCCGCATGATGAAGACTGGCACGGGCCACGACGGCATCCGGCTTTATCCGGCCATGCCCTATCCGGCCTACAGCAAGATGTCGGATAGGGATCTGTCCGATATGTGGGCCTATCTCACGACGCTGCAGCCGGTGAAGAACAAGGTCGTCGCCAATCAATTGCCGTTCCCGCTCAATATCCGGCTATCGATGTGGGGGTGGAACCTCTTGAATTTCGATCCGCAACCCTTCGTGGCGGATGAGAAGCAAACGGCCGAATGGAACCGAGGCGCCTATCTGGTGCAGGGACCGGGCCATTGTGCGACATGCCATTCGCCGAAGTCGTTCCTCGGGGCTGACAAGGATTCTCAGTTCCTTCAGGGAGCTTCGCTGCAAGGGTGGTATGCGCCAAATATCACGGCAGATCCGCATATCGGTATCGGCTCCTGGAGCGAGGATGAGATCGTCACCTATCTGAAAACGGGTTCGACGGACAAGACCATTGCCTCTGGGCCGATGGCGGAGGCGATCGCGCAATCGACGTCGCTGATGAAGGAGCAGGATCTGAAGGCGATCGCTGTCTACTTGAAAAGCCTTTCGCCGGGTTCGACGGACAAGCCGACAGCCTTGAAGGCGGATGATGCGCGCATGGTGGCAGGCGCTGCAATCTACCACGATACCTGTTCCGCCTGTCACGGTCAGGAGGGGAAAGGAGCCATGCCGCTATTCCCGGCGCTAGCCGGCAATAGCCTCGTTCAGCAGCCGAGCCCGGAGACGCTCGCCCATGTCGTGCTGGCGGGAAGTCAGGCTGTTTACACTCCGTCCAAGCAGACGACGCCTGCCATGCCGTCATTCGCCTGGAGGCTCAACGACCAGCAGGTCAGCGACGTTTTGACCTATGTTCGCAACAGTTGGGGCAATGCCGCCGCTCCGGTGAATGCATCTGATGTCAGCGATATCAGGGGAAGTGCCCAGAACTAAATCAGGAGTCATCGACCATATCCGGGAGATAAGGGTTGCGGAAATGTCGATGGCGAAGCGAAATAGCATGCTGGCTGGCCGCGATCGGCAATCGACGTGTCTCCGGCGTCGCCACACTATGTGTATAGGCCGATGACGACACCGGCGCCCAGGATTGCGAGTATACATGCCGCGATCAGCGCGTAGATGCGATCACGTCTATACACAAACACCGCAAACAGCATCAGTACGCGCGCGGCTGGCAGCATGATCAAGAGCGCCACTCCCGCTTTTACGATTGCATAGCCGGCAAGGGCGCTGGTGCTCATGTCAGGTACGCGCTGTATTGCTTCGACGCCGATGCCGATGGCGATCAGAGCCGATGCTGCCCACGTGCCGAACCACAACAATGCGGCCAAGGCTCGGCCAAGACGTTCGTCCTCAGCATGCTCCGTCATTCCGGCACCTCAAACAAAGTGCACGCCGAAGGCGGCGAGCAACATTTCGATTGCGAGCAAAACCAGCACGAATACGAAGAACAGGCGCAGCCTGTCGGCCGACAGACCCATCAACAGCCGTGCACCGAGCAGGGCGCCAAGCACGGAGCCGAGCGCCACAGGTGCGGCCATGTCGATATCGATGTCTCCGCGCATGAAATAGGCTCCGGCGCTTGCCGCCGCCGTCACGCCGATCATGAAGTTTGAGGTTGCCGTCGAAACCTTGATCGGCAGGCGCAAGGCGCTATCCATGGCGGGGATCTTCAGCACGCCCGATCCGACGCCGAGCAGCGCCGAAACCAATCCAGCGCCATACATCAGCGCCAAGCCGAGCGGGACGCGGGCGACGTGATAGGCGACGTCCTTGCCGAGGGCATGATCTGGAAAGCTCGAATGAAGCCGCAACAGCGTTCCCCAGCTGCGCCTAGATGGTATGAAACTCGCAATCGCGTCGCCGCGGCGAGCGAACATCTGCTGGGCGGATACCATCAGGATCAATGCGAACAGCCCATAAAGAAAGGCAGTCGGAATGATCCCGATCAGTAGGACACCGGTGAGCGCCCCCAGCGTCGTTGCGGTTTCCAGGACGAGAGCAAGTCGCACATTGATCAGGCGAGCCTGCAGGAAGGGAGCTGCGCTCCCACAAGAGCAGGCGATGACCGACACGATGCTTGCCCCGATTGCCATATGGATGTCGATGCCGAAGAACAGGGTCAGGATTGCAACGATAAAGATACCGCTTGCCATCCCGAGCACGCCACCCAAGGCGCTGGAGCCAAACGATACGACGAACAACCAGAGGATCGTTTCGACGGACAAGGTGCCTCCCGGTCAACTGCGCGGGCGGCGCGACAGGCGCGTCGAGAAACGAATGAGATCGCCTCTGTAGTAGAGCTTCTCGTAGTCGACGGGCCGGTTACGCTCGACATAGCAAGTTCGTTCGATCAGAAAGATCGAACTGCCGGCCTCGATATTGAGGCCGGCTGCCACCCTGGCATCTGCGGTCGTAGCTTCGAGCTGGTAGCGCGCCTCGATCAGCGGCAGGCCATATTTGCGCTCGAGCAGATCGAATATCGGTTCTGCCTCAAGATCGTTGGCGACCACTTTCTCGCCGATCTCCAGAGGGAGATAGGTTTCGTCGAACGACATCGGTACGCCGTCGCCAAGGCGCACCCGCTCGATCCGCCAGACCTGCGCTCCCTGCGACAGCTCGAGATAGGTTGCCACATCCTTGGGAGCGGGGACGCGTTCTTTCGAAAGCAGACGTGCCGTCGGATGGCGTCCGAGAAGCACCATATCCTCGGCAAAACCTCGTAGCTCGGTGAGTTCCTGCGTGATTTTCGGTTCGCTGACGAAGGTGCCTTTGCCGCGCCGGATCTCGACCAGGCCGCGCGCAACGAGATTCTCTATTGCCTTTCGAACCGTGGTCCGGCTTGCGCCAAACCTCTCCACCAACTGATCTTCCGGCGGCAATTGCTGGCCGCATGCTAGTCGTCGGCCGGCGATCTCTTCAGCAAGGATAGTCTCGATCTGAGCGTAGCGAGGGATTTCTTCAAAAGATGACATAGAGACATCATGACGTCATTACGACCCTATGTCAATCTATGAGAGATATTTCCTGCGCCTCCAACTTTCGCAGTGCCAACGCCGCATGTGTCCGCTGATCTGGCAGCACGCGCTGGCGATCCCGCACAACGGCAAAGCGCCTGCCAAGTCCATCGGCGTCTAGAGCTTTGGGCGAGGATTGAAGGCATTGAGGGGCCTGCGCCGATAGATTCATCTGCAACCACTCGGCAGTTGAGCCGAGCAAATTACGTTAGACCTGAGCCATCAAATGCAGTGGCCGAACAGCCGGATAATCTCGTTTATGCTGATTGTCGCATGATGAGCCGTGCTTCCAGATGCGTCGTACGGCCGTGGCCACTGGGTTGTTCCGGCATTCCGCCTATCGTCGAAAACAGCATGTCAATGCCGGCAGCCGCGATACCGCGGTAGTCCTGGGCCATGGTCGTCAACGGCGGGCAGGTGAAGCGGCTGAGTGGATGGTCGTCATGCCCCGCTACTCTCAGGTGGCAATCGCTGTCATGTCCGACGCGCAGGCGTCGCTCGAAGGCAGCCGCGATGACACCGAAGGCGAGGCGGTCGTTAGCGCAAAGGACCGTTCGCGTCGGAAAGCCGGAGCCATCCAACATGTGTCCGGCGGCCTCATAGCCCAATTGTTCGAAATTCCAGTCCTTCGGCGGGATCGCTAACGTGACTGGCTCCAGCCCCAGTCGTTCCATCGTTGCGATGTAGGCGTTCCGTCGTTCGAGGGCGTTCTGGTTGACGGCCGGCATCTCCAGGAAACATGGATGTTCGCCTGTTCTGCAGAGATATTCGGTGATGTTGCCGATGCTCTGACGGTTGTCCGTGCCGACGAAGGGGCGGTCGCCGATACTATTGTCGAGGAAGACCGTCGGCATTGCGTCGGCGAGGTTTTCGAGCAGGCGGGCATCGGTTTCGAAGCCAAGCGGCGCCATCAGAACGCCGGCGATATTCAGCGACAGTAGCGTGCGCATGGCGCGCGCCTCGAGCTTCCGTTCGCCGTGGGAAGACAGAACGATCGTCCAATAGCCTTCCGCAAAGCAGCGCATCTCGATCTGACGCACGATCTCGGCGTAGAAGGGGTCCGAGATGTGCGGAACGATCAACCCGATATTCTTCGGGTTCTTGCGGTTGAGGCTGACGGCGAAAATGTTCGGCCGATAATCGTAATCCTTCAGCGCCTTCTCGATCCGGGCGCGGGTGGAGGGCTTCACGCTTTCGGGGTTGTCAAAATATTTCGAAACGGTCGGGCGGGAAAGCCCGCTTGCCGCCGCGAACTCTTCCATCGTCCGGATTTTGCTCTCGCTCATGGTCGCTTTCGAGGTTCGTAACGGTTCAGGCGCGTTCTGACGCGCTCATTTATCATGCGTAAAAATAATTCTTTATGCCTATCAGTGGGATGGCATGTGCCTTCCGCAACGCCGCAACTGCATCTTGCATGTATAGCCGCCAAATCGGACGTTACAAACAGATTTCCGTTTATATAAGATTTTTCCACGTGTAAATAAATTGATTGACGCGATGTCTAATCGGTGCGATAGGAGCGTCGCCCGATATGGGTGAATTGGTCCTGTGCAGGAAGAGGAAAAGCGGCTTCGGCCGCGAACCGGCAGGATGGCTTCAAGAATTTCAAAGCAGCCGGCAAGGCCGGCAATTGGAGGAAATCATGCTTCGCAAAACGCTCGGTCGTATTCTTCTTTCCGGCGCGGCCCTTGCCTTGATGGCAAGCGTTGCATCCGCAGCCGGCATCGGCGCGTCGCTCCTGACGCAGCAGCATCCGTTCTACATCTCGCTTGCCAATGCGATGAAGAAGGAAGCCGAGGCGGAAAAGGTGCCGCTGGAAGTGGCCATCGCCAACCAGGATCTGTCCAAGCAGCTCGCCGACGTCGAGGATTTCATCACCAAGGGCGTTGATGTCATCGTCATCTCGCCTGTTGACAGCAAGGGCGTGCGCGCGGCGATCAAGAAGGCTGAGAAGGCCGGTATCAAGGTCATTACCGTCGACGTTCCGGCTATCGATGCCGACGTTACCTCCTTCGTCGGCACCGACAATTTTGCCGGCGGCGAGAAGGCTGCCGAGCTGATGGCGAAGTCCATCGGCGGCAAGGGTAAGGTCGCGGTCATCGACTATCCGACGGTTCAGTCGGTCGTCGACCGCGTCGAGGGCTTCAAGAAGGGTCTGGAAAAGTACCCGGACATCAAGATCGCCGCCATCCAGACCGGCATCACGCGTCCGGAAGCACTGGCTGCTGCGCAGAACATGCTGCAGGCCAACCCCGACATCGTCGGCATCTTCGGCTTCGGTGATGACGCTGCACTTGCTGCTGCTTCCGCCGTCAAGGCGGCCAAGCTCGAGAGCCAGGTCAAGGTCATCGGCTTCGATGGCATGGAAGAGGCGCGCAACGCCGTCAAGAACGATCCGGTCATGGTTGGCGTCATCGCTCAGTATCCGGACCAGATGGGCAAGGTTGCCGTCGAAACCGCCGTCAAGGTTATCAAGGGCGAGACCGTTCCGGCCAAGCAGCCGATCGTGCCTGGTGTCGTGACCAAGGACGGCGAGACGAAGTAAATTATGTTTCGCGGCGGCCCTTGGCCGCCGCGGTCATCTTGCCCGGACGGCCATTGTTGTCTGTGGCCTGGATTGCAACCATCTTATTCGTTCATTCGCCAATGGCCGTGCTAGCTGCTACCGATGCGGGCAGCCGGGGAGGATCGTGCGTGACACAAAGCAAAGCAGCCACACGGCAGGAGCTATCGCCAGGCGCCGAGACGGTGCTGGAAATCCGCGATGTCGCCAAATCCTTCGGCGCCGTGCAGGCGCTGAAGCGCATGAACCTTAAGGTTCGTCGCGGTCGCGTGCATACGCTGCTGGGCGAAAACGGTGCTGGCAAGTCAACGCTGATGAAGATCCTCGCGGGCGTCTACAAGCCGACCTCAGGCGAGATCCTGCTGTCAGGCAAGGCCTACCAGCCGCAGAACCCGCGTGACGCCCGTGCTCACGGCATTTCGATTGTCTTTCAGGAGCTCAGCCTCTGCCGAAACCTCTCGGTCGCACAGAATATCTTTGCCAGCCACGAGCCGAGCCGCTTTGGTTTCGTCCGCGATCGCGCGCTCGTCGCCAAGGCCGAAGCGCTGATCGAAGATCTCGGCCTGCCGGTCAATGTCCATGCCAAGGTCGGCGATCTCTCGATCGCTCAGCGCCAGCTTGTCGAAATCGCCAAGGGCCTCAGCCTGCCTGCGGACGTGGTGATTCTCGACGAACCGACATCGTCGCTGTCCGATAGCGAGGCGGAAATCCTGTTCTCGATCATCGAGCGGCTGAAGGCGCGCGGCAAGGCGATCATCTATATCTCGCACCGCATGGAAGAAATCATGCGGCTTTCCGACGATATTACTGTCATTCGTGACGGCGAATATGTCACCACGACGGAGAAGAGCGAGACCAGCATCGACAAGCTGATCGCACTGATGGTCGGTCGTGAAATGAAAGATATCTACCCGCCGCGCGTCGCGCTACGTCCGGCGGCGGGCATCGCGCCCGTGCTGGCGACGAAAAGCCTCACGGTGCCAGGCAAATTCCACGATGTCTCCATCGATGTGAAGCCAGGCGAAGTCGTCGGTCTTTTCGGCCTGATCGGTTCAGGCCGGTCCGACATCATGAAGGCGCTCTTTGGCATGGAACGCCCGGAAGGACAGATCCTCCTTGACGGCAAGCCGTTGACGCTTTCCTCGCCCTCTGACGCGATCCGCAACGGTATCGCCTTCGTAACGGAAAACCGCAAGGAAGAGGGTCTTGTGCTCGCGCACAGCGTCGAGCGCAACGTCAACATGGTGGCGCTGAAGCAGCTCGCCGGCCCCTTCGGTTTGATGCGTGGCAGCGCCGAGCGTGCCGCCGCCAAGACAGAAGTCCTGCGCCTCGCGATCAAGGCCGCCTCGATCGACACGACTGCCGGCTCGCTCAGCGGCGGCAATCAGCAGAAGATCGTGCTTGCCAAATGGCTGCAGATCAGGCCGCGCGTGCTGATCCTCGACGAACCGACGCGCGGCGTCGACGTCGGCGCAAAATTCGAAATCTACCGCATCATCCGCGAGCTTGCCGCCGAAGGTGCGGCGATCCTGATGGTCTCCTCGGAATTGCCCGAGGTACTCGGCCTCAGCGATCGTGTCGTCGTGATGCACAACAGGAGCCTGGCAGCCGTGCTCGATGCCCAAGGCCTGACACCCGAAACCGTTATGACCTATGCAGCGGGGATGCACGCATGAGCAATGTCCAGACTACGCAGGGGAGGGGTGCGGACACCCAGGTCCGCCAGTCGTTCTTCCGTTCGCCGGTGGTGCGCCAGTATGGCGGCATCATCATTTCGCTTGCCGTGCTTTGCATTGTCTTTTCGGTGCTGAACCCGCGCTTCCTCGCGATCAACAACTTCATGAACATCATGCAGCAGGTGGCGGTCGTTGCCGTTGCCGCTTACGGCATGACCTATGTCATCCTGCTTGGCGAGATCGATCTTTCGATCGGCTCGATCATCGCGGTTGCCGGCATGGTGGCGGCACAGGCTTTCGCCATGGGCTTCGGCTTTTTGCCGACCGTTCTTCTGACATTGGTGGCTGGCGCCATCATGGGAGGCTTGAACGGGGCGCTGTCTGCAAAGCTGATGCTGCCGTCCTTCATCGTGACTGTCGCGAGCATGGGTATCTATCGCGGTGTCGTCAGCCTGCCGACCAATGGCGCCCCGGCCATGATCGACAACGATGCCTGGCTCGCCATCGGTTCGGAGAACTTCCTTGGGCTTCCGATCATCATCTGGATCATGGCCGTGCTCTTCGCAATCAACCACATCGTCCTGTCGAAGTCGATTTTCGGCCGGCAGGTCTATCTTTCCGGCGGCAACCGCGAGGCCGCCGTCTATTCCGGTATTCGCGTCGATCGCATCAAGATCATCGTTTTCATGATTTCCGGCGTGATGGCGGCTATCAGCGGCATCCTGCTTTCTTCGCGCCTGTCCTCCGCACAGACCAACTCCGGCATGGGTTACGAGCTTGACGCCATTGCGGCTGTCGTGCTTGGCGGCACCTCGCTTGCCGGCGGCGTCGGCACGATGGTCGGCACCATTCTCGGCGCATTGATCATCGGCGTCATCAACAACGGTATGAACATGCTGTCGGTGCCGTATTTCTACCAGCTCATCGTCAAGGGTCTGGTCATTCTCATCGCCGTCTGGCTGGACGTGCGTAGCAAGGCGGTGCGGACATGAGCATGAAGAAGATCATCACCATCGGCGAAATCGTCGTCGAGATCATGGCGGTCGAAACGGGCAACGGCTTCCTGTCCGCCATCCCGCTGATCGGACCTTTTGCCTCGGGTGCGCCGGCAATCTTCATTGACCAGGCGGCCAAGCTCGGTCAGCCCTGCGGTATCGTCAGTGCGGTCGGCAACGATGATTTCGGCGTGCTCAACGTCGAACGCCTGCGCTATGACGGCGCGGATGTTTCCGCCATCGCAGTGCATCCGACTGCCGCAACCGGCAGCGCCTTCGTACGTTACCGGCAGGACGGCAATCGCGATTTCATCTTCAACATCAAGCACAGCGCCTGCTCCGCCATTGGCTTGACTCCACAGGCCGAGGCGCTGGTCGAGACGGCCGACCACCTGCATATCATGGGCTCCGCGCTCTTCTCGGACGGCATCGTCGAGGCCATTCACGAGGCGACCCGGCGCATCAAGGCGAAGGGCGGCACGGTCTCCTTCGATCCCAATATCCGCAAGGAAATGCTGGAGCTGCCGGGCATGCGCGAGGCGCTTGGCCATGCACTTGAGAATACCGACCTCTTCATGCCGAGCGGTGCGGAGATCTTCCTGTTTACCCAGGCAACGGAGGAAAGGGCCGCCGTTGCGGAATTGCTTGCTCGAGGCATCAAGGCCGTCGTCATCAAGCGCGGCGCCGAGGGCGCCAGCTATTTCGATGCCTCCGGCGAGACCATGGCCCCGGCCTTTAGGGTTGAAGAGGTCGACCCGACCGGCGCTGGCGACAGTTTCGGTGCGGCCTTCGTCACCTGCTGGCTGCGCGGCATGCCCGCAGACGAGGCCCTCGTCATCGCCAATGCCACCGGCGCACGCGCCGTCGGGGTCAAGGGGCCGATGGAAGGCACGTCCAGCATGGCCGAGATCGAAGCCTTTCTCGCCGCCCGCAATCTTTCCGGAGTATCGTCATGAGCAGCACCAAGACCCTCAGCGCACTTCCTGCCCGCTATGCGGCGGGCGAACGGCGCGGCATTGCTTCCATTTGCTCGGCCCATCCGTTGGTTGTCGAAGCCGCTTTCCTCGAGGGACTTGCAGTCGATACGGACGTGCTGATCGAAGCCACCTGCAACCAGGTCAACCAGGAGGGTGGCTATACCGGCATGACGCCTGCCGATTTCCGCCGCTTCGTGGAGGAGATCGCCGCTCGCGTCGATTTTGACACGCGCCGGCTGATCCTCGGTGGCGACCATCTGGGTCCCAACCCATGGAAACACCTGCCGGCAGAAGAGGCGATGCAGCGCTCCGAAGTGATGATGGACGCCTTCGTGCGCGCCGGCTTCACGAAGATCCATCTTGACACCTCGATGGGCTGCGCCGGCGAACCGGTGGCTTTGTCGGATGCAGTGACCGCCGAACGCGCCGCGCGTCTTGCGCTGGTCGCGGAAAAGGCGGCAGCGGAATCGGGCTTTGATTTGCCTGTCTATATCGTCGGCACGGAAGTGCCGATCCCCGGCGGCGCCATGGAAGCACTCGACCATCTGGAATTGACCAGCCCGGAGGCAGCGCTGGAAACTGTTGAGGTGCATCGCCGCGCCTTTGCCGCTGTCGGTCTCGAAAGTGCCTTCGCCCGTGCCATCGGCGTCGTGGTGCAGCCGGGCGTCGAGTTCGGCAATGAGAATGTCGTGGTCTACGACCGTGCTGCCGCCCGCGATCTCAGCAATGTTCTCGGCCGCATGCCGCAGTTCGTCTTCGAAGCGCACTCGACCGACTATCAGCCGGCTTCAGCCCTGCGCGGGCTCGTCGAGGACGGCTTTGCCATTCTCAAGGTTGGTCCGGGTCTGACCTTCGCACTGCGCGAAGCGCTCTACGGTCTCGATCAGATCGCTGCTGTCCTTGATAACGGGCCGGAAACCTTGCGGCAGGGTATGGAAGCGCTTTTGCTCGCAGAGCCTAAGAACTGGCAGAAATACTATCATGGCAACGAGGCGGAGCTGCGCATTCAGCGGCATTTCTCCTACAGCGACCGCATTCGCTACTACTGGCCGCATCCCGCCGCTGCAGCACTTGTCGAGGGCTTGTTCCAAAGGCTCGGCGACCGGGAATTGCCGGAGACGCTAGTCAGCCAGTATCTCGGCGCACTCTACCCGGCCGTCGCCGCCGGCATGGTGGAGGCAAAGGCGCGTCCGCTGGCGTTGGAGGCCATCCGCAGCGTCATCCGTACTTATAATCGGGCGGCGGCTTAGCGCATCCGCCTCCCCGAAAGACCCGTGGACGCTCGGTGCGGCGCGTCATCGGCGAAGTGCTCGCCGCAGGGAATTCAATCAATCCGCAGACCATCGCGGGCTGCCATGAGGTTCGACTCGCCATCGCCATGGGTGGCTGTCGTTACCGGCAAAGGCGCTGGACAAGCGATGCCGAGATGGGGCGAAGGCGAGCTTGCCGCCTTCGCCGATACTTACAGGCGCTTTTTGCGCCAGGGCGCATTCTTCTGCCAATCGCCGGCCATGATGCTCCCAAACGGGATCACCTCGTCGACCACTTCGGCAAGACCGTAATGCTCAATCTGCGCCCGCACGTTGGCGGCGCTCTTGTAGGCGCTCGGCAATTCCGACACGTCGGCAAAACCGGAGAAGAAGCGTACGTCGAGACCGCTTGTCTCCTTCTCCAGGATTGCTGCGATGTTGTTCGGGCTAAGCCCACGTGAGTCCGCCCCATACTCCGCGGCCAGCTGCCGTATATGCGCGCTGCGCGAAATATTACGGCCGGCACCATGCGGCGAGAAGCCGAGACCATGAGCAGCATTCGTTCCACGAACGATCAGCACGGGTTCCGCCATGTTGAGCGGAATGATTGTGAGATCGGTCGCGTCGTCGGCCCATTTGTCGAAGGCGGGTGTCGCACCCTTTCCGTGGTAAAACAACCCATCCGACTTCCGGAAAACGAAATTGTGTTCGTTCCAGAACCGGTCTGTGACCTTGGCCGAAAGCTTTTCCGCCGCCATGTCGTGAAGGACATAGTGGTTTTCCTTCGTCCACCGGCGGATTGTCTGCAGGGCCGACCAGTAGAGGTCGCCTTCCTCGGTGTCCGCCGGAATCCAGGCGTTCTCACGATGGGTCTCTGGCGAGATCTGCTCGCGGAAACGATTGGCGACCTTCATGCCCTTGTCATAGAGCCGCGCACCGGGAGCTCGCGATCCATGATGGGTGACGAGCGCCGTTTCGCCGGTCGACTTCATGGTTCCGACATAGGCGAAATGATTGCCGTCGCCCTGGGTCGCGAAGTGTTCGATGCCGACACTCAGCGCTCCGTCGCGCAGATAGGGGTTCTGCTCGAAAGCCGATAGCGTCGCCTCGGAAGGCTTGATCTGCGCGCCGCGTGGGCGGCCGCCCGGACCAAAATGCGTCACGGAGTGTACGGCATCCAGCAGCGCTTTCGGATCGACGCCCGGAAAGATCGAGATTGCCATCGAGCAGCAGATATCGGCCGAATGCATGCCGGGATGGATCGCTTCGGAAGCGACCACGCCGCCAACCGGGATCGTGCCGATCGGGCCTGCCGGGCAGGCGTCCGGCATGATCGCCGCGGAACGGACGACCGGCGTGCGCACCAGCGCCCGCATCGTCGCGTTGACCTTCTCGACATTGTCCTGCTCGAAGGCGTTTTCGGCGCGGATATTCGAATAGATCTCGATGTCGTTGTCGGCCCTCAAGGCGAGCGTTGGTCCGGGCTGGAAGGCCTTTGCCGCTTCCAGCGCATCCGCCATCGAGCCACCCTTGCTCAGAATCGCATTGGCCGCATCAAGAGCCGGGCGAAACCACTTTCCCTGGCTCATGCCGGCGTCGATCAAATCCTGTCCGCTCATTACCGTTGTCATTGTCTTTTCTGCGTCTGCAGTCCTTCTGGTTCAATTGCGTTTCTTTGTCCCGTCAAGCGGGGATATGCATGCGATCGATGCAGCGGCGACGAGGGTGGACGAAACCGGATGGCCCCGCTCGTGCCAGAGAGCGTATGCCCAGGAGGAGTCGAACCTGCCAGACCATCCAACTTTGGTGGCTGTAGTTCCGCCTGGCATTCGCCGCTGCATTTGGCCATGGCGACCAGTCTTGAGGAAACAACCTGCTGGTCCTCCCTTTTGGGAATCGCGCAGCAGGGCGGGGTTTGAACCCGCACCCCGAAGGGCAACCAATGTAGTTTCCTCGGCATTCGCCATGTCATTTCGTCCGTGACGACGAGGTGTGGTGAAACGTCCTGCTCTACCGCTGAGCTACGAGCCCATGAAATTGGAGGACCCGACGGGATTCGAACCCGCGACCTGGAGATTAACGATCTGTAGTTTCATCCGGCATTCGTCACGGCCTTCGCGCCATTCGCGGCGCGAAGCTATTGCTTTGTCGAGCTTGTCAGAGCTCGATCTGCTCGATGGCGTTGACCCAGCCGTCCGCTCCCTGGCCGTTGGCCGCGAAGGCTGCGATAACGTCATAGACGGCATCGGAAAAGCCGCCGATGTTGAGTACGTCGGCGCGGGTCGGCGCCTGTGTCGTCGCATGGGGCTGGATGTCGAGGCAGACCAGCTTCGCAGCCGGGTTGTGTCGCTTGATCCTTGCCCATTCCGTCATCACCGCGGTCGGCTGACCGTTCCCACGCGCATCCACCCAGGATTCATTGTCCGAGATGAACACGACGAGATCGACCTTGGCCTTCTCGTTTGCCAGTTTGCGCAGCGGTGCGGAGCAGTTGGTTCCGCCGCCGCCGATCTTCGCCAGCTTGTCGGCATTGGTCATGACCGAATCTCGCTTGTTAAGGCTGACATGCACTACGTCATTTTCGAACGGCAGCACCCTTGCGTTCGGGTTGCGCTGCAGGAACGCCGCGGTCATCAGGCCGGCGACGTCGATGCAGCGGACCGAGGACGTCGCGCCCTTCCGGTAACCGGTCACGGGCGAACCCATGGAGCCGGAAACATCGGGGCAGAGCACGACATTGCCCGTCAGCGACGGAACGTTGGAGATGGCGATATCCATCGCATCCTGCAGCGCATCCCGTACGACCTCGGGAACCTGGCCGTCGACCATCTTCCACGCCATCATGAGCTGATAGGGGAAGACCTTCGCCTTGCGGACTTCATCCGGATCGGCAAGCCGCGCCGCCAACGCCTCGGCAAAACCCTTGACCTCGAACACGCCGTTGCGCGCAAAGGTATTGAGGTTCTGCCGCACCATCTGCCAGCCCCCCTTGCGGGCGATCTCGACCCAATGCCTCCGCGTCAGCGGCAACGAGGTCAACATCTGGAACGGAACGTCCGGAACCGGACGTGCCTGGCCCTTGCGAAAGGCTTCCAACGCCCTGACAAGCTCCGGCAGCGCCGCATAGTCGTACGGCTTGCCGATTGCCCAGGCATAGAGCGCCTTGCGTTCCTCCGTCGCCGGCTTTGGATGCACCATGCGGATGACATCTGCGAGCGAAGGGTCGTTGCCGACCATTGCGCGCAGGATCTGTTCCGTGCTGGCCCGCTCAAGCCATGCCTGCACCGCCTTCTTCGGCCGCGTGCCCAGCGACTTGCGGCCCGTAGCGCCGGAGCGCATGACCTGCACGAAGCCGCGCAGCATCTTGCCGCTTTTCACTACCCGCGGGAATGCACGGGCAAAGGCATCGCTCTGAAGGCTGGAGAGCATTGCAAGCAACGTCACAGGCATATCCTTCATATGACCCTTCTCAGCTGCGTAGATAGCCACCTTGGCGAGGAATTCCGGCTCCACTTCAAGAGCAAGCGCTTTCACCATGTCCAGCTGCTCTGCTCCGTCCGCATAGAAGGTGCTGTTGAACGTACCCGTGACGGCATATTGCGCCAGCGCTTCGTGGGGCGTCAGCCGATAGGCGGGGGCGGCTGCGTGATTGTTCGTGTCCGTGCCCGGAAGCAGCTTTCCGAGGTAGGATTTGAAGATTGCCTTGTTGGCCATGATGGCACCTCTTGTTTCGTTCGTGCCAGATACCTTTCAAGCCGCGTGCCAGTTTGGGGAGCTGAGTGGAATGGGGGCGGATTATTTCAATATCCTATTGTTTTTTCGCGTTAAAAATTTTCTCGCCGAGACGAGATGTCTCCGGTTGCGAAATTTGAGATCCTGAAGGTATTATCTAAAAATATAGAGATTTATAATTTTGGATAAACCGTGAAGCGACGCGTAGCCATCAGCATATTGGGAACGACCCTCGATGCGGGGAAATGGGACAATCGCTGGAGCCGTTGGCGCCCTACCGTCGCGCTTTGCCAGCAATCCGGGCTCTTCGTCGATCGGCTGGAACTGATCCACGACAATCACGCACAGGCTCTCAGCGATCGGATCATCGGCGATATAGGAACGGTTTCGCCGGCGACCGAGGTGCGCAGCAATGTCATCAACTTTCGCGACCCCTGGGATTTCTCGGAAGTCTATACGAGCCTTAGAGACTTTGCGCGCCGCTACAGCTTTGACCCCGACGTCGAAGATTACCTCGTCAATATCACGACCGGCACCCACGTAGCACAGATCTGTTGGTTCCTGCTGACGGAGGCGCGCATCATTCCGGGCCGACTGTTGCAACTCTCGCCGCCGCGCGACAGGGAGGGCGAACAAGACTTCGCCGGCACTCACCGCATTATCGATCTGGATCTTTCGCGCTATGACGAGATCGCCAAGCGCTTTGCCTCCGAACGGGAAGACGCGGCTTCCTTCTTGAAATCAGGCATATCGACCCGTAACGGGGCTTTCAACCGGATGATCGACGAGATCGAAAGAGTGGTGATCAGATCGACTGCACCGGTCCTCCTGACGGGGCCAACAGGTGCCGGCAAGTCGCAGCTTGCCCGCCGGATCTACGAGTTGAAGAAGACCCAACGGAAGGTCAGCGGACCTTTCGTCGAAGTCAACTGTGCGACATTGCGTGGCGACCAGGCCATGTCCACGCTGTTCGGTCATGTGAAGGGGGCGTTTACCGGCGCGGCTGGTGAGCGTGCAGGCCTTCTCAAATCCGCCGACAAGGGCGTGCTGTTCCTCGACGAAATTGGCGAACTCGGCCTCGATGAGCAGGCCATGTGTCTGCGCGCGATCGAGGAAAAGAGATTCTTACCCGTCGGCGCCGACCGGGAGGTGTCAGCGCAATTCCAGCTGCTTGCAGGCACCAACCGCGATCTCGGCGAGGATGTCCGCAACGGACGGTTCCGCGAAGACCTCTACGCCCGGCTCAATCTCTGGACCTTCCAGCTACCGGCCTTACGTGAACGCAGGGAAGACATAGAACCCAACCTCGACTTCGAACTCAGACGCTACTTGGAGCGGGAAGGCGAGAACGTTACCTTCAACAAGGAAGCGCGTGAACGGTATCTTTCCTTCGCAACCGGTTCACAAGCCGTCTGGAGCGCCAATTTCCGTGATTTGTCGGCCTCGGTGACGCGCATGGCGACACTCGCGCCGCATGGGCGCATTACGAGCGATGTCGTTGACGACGAAATTGAGCGGCTAAATGCGCTTTGGCGTCGCTCGAATGATGACGCTGGACCGGATCTGATCCTTGAAGACGTGCTGGGTGCAGAGGCTGCCGATCGCCTCGATCGCTTTGACGCGGCACAGCTTGCAGCCGTCCTTCACATCTGCCGCGAACATGCGACGGCGAGTTCTGCCGGCAGAGCTCTGTTCGCAATCTCGCGATTGGAAAAGAAAAGCAGCAATGACGCAGATCGCCTGACGAAATATCTTGCGCGCTTCGGCGTCAGATTTGAGGACCTGAAACAACCGTGACGATTGCGGGTTCGGCGGAGCTTCTTCCCAGAGTGCCGAAGGACGGGGTTCATAGGTCAGTCTGGTCCAAAAGTGGTGGTCTCGAAAGTTTGGAAGATCTATGGGCGTTTGAAACACCGGGCCGGCGGTTCAAATCCTTATCAAGAGCAAACCAAAAACCGGGGTAGTCCCTGTCTCTTCGAGCGCTGTCGCCAGCTAGGCGAGATAGTATAAAGCCGCCGGAATGCTGGTGCGGACGATGGCTGTTCAGCCGTGATGAAATCATATGCGAATTGCCCGTGTCGATTTAGGACTCAGCGCTCGGCAATCGGCCGAGTGTGCCAGAGAAGATAAGGTTGGGCCTCAGCATCCACCTTACCGAGAAGCTGATCCCGAACATCTGCGTGATAGCCATCGAGGAAATCGACTTCCGTCGCCGTCAGGCTGTCGACATTGGCCATGCGGAGATCGATGGGTGCCAGTGTCAGGCTATCGAAACGGCAAAAGCCCGGCCGGTCGGCTGTGACTTCCACCTGGTTCTCGATTCGGATGCCGAAGACGTCCGCTTTGTAATAGCCGGGCTCGACGGTCATGATCGTGCCGGGTTCCAAATTGTGCAGGTTGGGCTTCTTCGCAAAACGATGCGGATACTCATGGATCAGCAGATTATGGCCGACGCCGTGTCCGGTTCCGTGATCGTAGTCGAGCCCCATGTCCCATAGGGGACGGCGCGCCAGCGCATCGAGCTGATGTCCCTGCGTTCCAAGCGGGAAGCGCGCTGTCACCAGCGAGATGAAACCCTTCAGAACCGCGGTGTAGGTTTGCCGCATTTCATCGGTTGCCGTGCCGAAGAGAACGGTGCGCGTCACATCCGTCGTCCCGTTGGCATATTGGCCGCCTGAATCGATCAGGTAGAAGCTGTTGTCTTCAATGGCGGCATTCGTGTCGGGTTGAGCGTGATAGTGGCACATGGCCGCATTGCCGCCTGTGGCCGAAATCGTGCGGAAGCTCGGTTCGAAATAGCCGGCCTGCCTGGCGCGAAAGGCAATCAGTTGCTCCTCGGCATCCAGCTCGGTCAAGGGCAGATTTGCAGCCTGCCGGCGATGCCATTCGTTGTCGAGCCAGGCAAGGAAATTGGTGAGCGCAATTCCGTCCTCGAGATGGCAGGCGCGAAATCCTTCCAGCTCCGTGGTATTTTTGGTGGCCTTCGCGCTCGCAAGAAGGCTCGTCTGCTCGATCGTCCGGCCGCCTGCCGTCTTGATATGGGCGCGGACGGCTTGCGGTGCGAAGTTGGGGTCGATCAACGTCGTCTTCCCGGCTGACACCTTTCCAACGGCGCCAAGAAAGTCCTCCGGATCAGCGATCGTGACATCGGACAATTCGAACTCGGCCCGATCGTTGCCGAGCTTGCGGTGATCCACGAACCATTCGGCGCGGTTGTCTGCGCCTAGCAGCAGGAACGAGTGCGGCACCGGGTCCATGGCGACATCGGAACCGCGCACGTTCAAGAGCCAGGCAATATTGTCGGGCGAGGTTTCTATGAGCTGGTCTGCCCCCAAAGCCTTGAGCTTGGTCGTAATCCGCTGGCGCTTGCTGGCGGACGTCTCTCCGGAAACCGAAAGCGGCATTGGCCTGATGAGGCCGACCGGGCGAGGCGGACGGTCAGTCCATATTGCGTCGAAAGGATCGGCATCGAGCGTTATCAGTTCGACATCAGCCGCCTTGCATCCGGCATACAGCTTTTCATAGAGGGCGCCGCTGATGAGCAGGGTGTGAATGCCGATCCGCCAGCCCGGCTTTCCGTGACGCCTTAACCAGAGGTCAAGCGGGTCGTTGTGGAGATGGTGCACGGCAAAGGCGGATAGATCCACTTCGTTGCGCACCTGCACCTGATAGCGCCCGTCGACGAAGATCAGCGCCTGCTCCGGCTGCACGAGCGCCATGCCGGCGGAACCGGTGAAGCCGCTGATATATTCCAGGCAATTGTCATGCGCGGCGGTCACTTCGCTTTGGTGTGCATCCGTTCGCGGCACGATCAAGCCATCCAGCTTTGCCCCCGCAATCCAGGCGCGCACATTGGCCAGCTTGCCCGAATCTTCAGTCTTGCTCATTGTCGTCCCCACGATCATTCGGCCGCAAGCGGCCCGCCCTTTTGCGCGACCAGCGCGACCAGCCGTTCGAACACCGATGCCGACTGGCGAATGCCGTCATGCTCGAATTCATTGGTGATCCAGAAGTCCAGATTGCCGACGGCGCGCGCGGTTTGGAGCGAAAGGCCGGCATCGACATACATGTCGTCGTGGTAGATCGCCGCTGCGACCGGGACCTCGTTTGTAGCGAGGCGATCGCGATCGTAAAGCACGCTGTGACGAGGCCGTCCGGCAAGAGCCTCCGCCGCGGCCCTGAACGGCCGAAGGGACGCGATCTCTTCGAACATCCACGGATAGATCATCTCGCCGGTAAACAGCAGAGGGCGAGCAGCGGGATTGAATTCAGCGAAATTGGGCCGTAGCCGTTCGGCGGACCAGGCCGTCGCGCCGTCGCCCTCGCCATAGATCGCCTCGTGGATAGCCGCAAACAGCGGGTTGCTGTGATAGGAGGTCAGGTCCATCACCGAAGCCAGAAAGTGGTCGGAAAGCCTTCCTTCCTTCCGGTCCGCAAAGGCTTCATCCATCAGCCAGTGAATGTTCTCAAAGCCGTGTGCCATGCCAAAATCGAGACCGATGGTCTGCAGGCGGCGCACGCTCAGCCGGTCGCCATCCGGCAGCCGCACGTCATTGCCTTCGATGAAATCAGCCACTTTGCTCACCAGCGCGATATCGCCGGGATAGCGCTTGTAGTAGGCAGCGTTCTTGGCACGGACACGCGGATAGGTGTGGCGATAGACTTCGTCGGCGTCAGGTTCAAGGCTTGGGATGCCGCCGGCGATGTAGCTGGCCGACAGAGCTTCCGGCGCCTGGCTCAGATAGGTGAAGGTGAGGAAACCGCCATAGCTCTGGCCGAGCGTCTGCCAGCGCCGGCCGCCGAGAACGGTCTTTCGGAAATGCTCCAGGTCCTTGATGATGGAATCTGCGCGGAAACAGGCGAGATAATCCCCGCCCGCCTCTCCATCGAGCTCACCGATCATCGCGGTGTCGACCGGCGTCGAGCGTCCGGTGCCGCGTTGATCCGGCAGGATGACACGATGCGTCTTCAGCGCCTGGGCGAGCCATGACGGCCCGCCGCGCGTTGGGCGGGGCGACTTGCCGCCGGGACCGCCCTGAAGGAAGCAAAGAACCGGCAGGGCTTCGTTCTTGCGCACCGGATCGACCACCTCCCGCGCGAAGAACTCGATGGCTTTGCTCGATGGGTCGGACCAGTCGAGCGGCACGGAGAGGACGTGATCGCGGATATGCATTCCGGGGATGGTGTATTCGGAAATGATCATGATTTTCTTTCAGCGTACGCGAGGATCGAGCAGCACATAGAACAGGTCGACGACGATGTTGGAAATGACGATGAACACCCCGCCGAGCAAGACCACGCCGATGATGATGGGGCGGTCCTGGTTGGCGACGGCCTGAACGGCGAGCGCCCCCACGCCTTGTAGTCCATAAACCTGCTCGATGATGATAACGCCGCCGAGCAGCATGGCAATATCTGCTCCAAGCTGTGTGACGAGCGGCGTCAGGACGGCACGCAAGCCATGCTTCCAGATCACGCGCCGTTCGCTGAGACCCTTGGCGCGGGCAGTGCGAATGTAATCCTCGCCCATCACGTCGAGCATCTGGCCGCGCGTCAGCCGGGCATAGACTGCGGCCATGGTCAAGGCGAGCGTCGTCCATGGCAGGACGAGGTGCCACGCCCAGAGCAGCGGCTGGGTGGTTAGCGCCTTGTATCCGCCGGGAGGAAACAGCGTGAATCCGGCCTGCTTGGGAATGAAATAGAGAAGATAGAGCGACATCATGCCAAGCACGAAGGTCGGGAAGCTCAAGCCGACGAGGATGAACGCCTGGCCGATGCGATCCCGCAGGCCGCCGGCATAGCGCGCCGACATGATGCCCATCGGAATGCCGATGGCCAGCCAGAGCAATGCGCCACCCAGGACGAGAGACAGGGTGACGGGAATGCGCCGAACTATGATCGGCGCGACCGGCTGCTGATTGCGGTAGGAAAAGCCGAGATCGCCGCTGATCGCTCTTGAAAGAAAGCTGGCATATTGAACGACGATCGGGCGGTCCACGCCGAGATTCTTGCGGATCTGTATAAGCTGCGCCTCGGTCGCCTTGTCGCCGGCGATCATGCGGGCGGGATCGCCGGGCGCGACGAAGAACAGGAAGAACACGAAGGCTGAGAGCATCAGGAGGACGCCCGCTCCGAAAATCAGGCGCTGGGTGAGAAAGCGGATCATCGTTTCGACGCTCCTTTGGATTTCAGCCTGAAACGACGAACCGTGCGGGCGCTTTTTGGGTCGAGCGCGTCGCGCAGGCCGTCACCTAAGATGTTGAAGGCAAGCGTCGTCAGAAGAAGCGCCGTGCCGGGCACGAAGACCAGCCACCAGGCGACCAGGTAGAGGGAGTTGGAGGAGGCATCCGCCAGCATACCGCCCCAGCTTGGCGTTGGCGGCACGATACCCATGCCGAGGAATGACAGCGTCGCCTCGAAGACGATCGAGCTTGGGATCTGCATGGTGGTGTAGACGATGATGGGAGCCGCGAGATTGGGCAGGATGTCGACGATCATGATCGAGAGCGGACCTGCGCCGAGCGAGCGGCTTGCCTGCACGAAATCCTGCTTGCGCAGCGAAATCACCTGACCGCGGATGACGCGTGCCATAGGGGCCCAGCTGAAGAAGACGATGACGCAGACGCTGAGCATCAGGCTCGGCCCAAACGCCGATACGAGTGCAAGAGCGCAGAGCAGGAAGGGAACACTCATGACGAGATCCATCAGCCGGCTGAGCACGATGTCGGTCAGGCCACCATGATAACCGGCCGTCGTGCCGACGATCACCGCGATCGTCGACGCCAGCACCGAGGCGAATACCCCGACCAGCAGGGAAATGCGGGCGCCATAGGCGAGGCGCACCAACACGTCGCGGCCGAGTTGGTCGGTGCCGAGCCAGAATTGCTCGCCGGGCCCGACGGGAATGCCTGCCGGCGACAGGCCGATGTCGCGGAACTGTTCGATCGGCGAATGCCCGGTAAGTGCGGCGATCCAGGGAGCTGCAATCGCCAGAACGACGACCGCGAGAATGACGCAAAGGGCGATCATGCTCGCCTTGTCGCGCCGCAGGCGCCGCAGCGTCAGTTCGAGCGAGCCACGCTGTACCACATCCGCCTGGGTGGAAGCATCCGATGTCGCGACGTCGTTCATGCTGTCACCTGTCTCGTCTCGATCAACGACCGCGGAGGCTCGCCATCCTCAATGATGGAGAGTGTTTTCGACGCGGATAGCAGTGTGCGGGTGTAAGGATGTCGCGGATCGGCGAAGAGCTGTTCTGCCGCGGCCAGCTCGACGATCTTGCCGCCCTGCATGACGGCGATCCTGTCGCAGATATGGCGCACGACGGACAGATCGTGCGAAATGAACAGGTAGGTCAGGCCCAGTTCCTGCTGCAATTGCTTGAGCAAGTTGAGGACCTGCGCCTGGATCGATACGTCGAGCGCGGAGACGGGCTCGTCGCAGATGATGAGCGCCGGATTGAGTGCCAGGGCCTGCGCGATGCCGATCCTCTGTCGCTGGCCGCCGGAAAACTCGGCTGGAAAGCGATTATAGTGCTCGGGGTTGAGGCCAACCAGCTCCATCAGATGCCGCACTTTTTCGCGCCGCTCCTCTCCCGATGCCACGCCATGGAGGCGGAAGGGGTCGCCGATGATGGCGCCCACCCGACGACGCGGATTAAGGGAGCCGAAGGGGTCTTGGAAGACGAGCTGGATCTGCCGGCGCATCTCTCGCCATTCGCGACCCTTGAGATTGCTCATGTCGTGGCCGAGCACATTGATGGTGCCCGAGGTTGCCGGCGTCAGTCCGGCGACGATGCGCGCCAGCGTGGATTTCCCGCAGCCGCTCTCGCCGACGAGCCCGACTGTTTCTCCGCGCGCGACCGTGAGATCGATGCCCTTGAGGACTTCGAGGGTGCGTTTCTGTCCAAAGAAGCTGCCGATTTGATAGGTGAGGTGAACATTTTCGATCGATGCGATCTGTTCGGTGCCGATTGCTTTGGATTCGACCTTTTCAGGCGTTGCGGCCGATGGCGAGGATGCCGTGTCCGGCTCCAGCAGACAGAGGGATTCGACGCCGTCGCTATAGACGCGTAACGGCGGAATGCGCTTCGTGCAATCGGCAACCACCTGGCCGCAGCGAGGCGCGAAGATGCATCCGGCGGGCGTCGTCAAAAGGCTCGGCGGGCGCCCCTTGATCGGCACCAATTGCGCCCCGGGCTCGTAGCTTGCAGGTGTCGAGCGCAGCAGCCCCGCCGTATAGGGGTGGGCCGGCGAACGGAACACGCTGCGGGCCGGGCCATATTCGAGCCGGTTGCCGGCATACATGACCATGACATCGTCGGCGACGCTCGACAGTAGGCCGAGGTCATGCGTGATCAGGATGATGGTGGTGCCGAAATCGCGCCGCATGGTGTCGAGCAGATCGATAATCTGGGCCTGCACGGTGACATCGAGCGCCGTCGTCGGCTCGTCGGCAATGATGAGCGCAGGATTGAGGATCAGCGCCATGGCGATCATGACGCGCTGGCGCATGCCCCCCGAAAACTGATGCGGATAGCTGTCGAAACGCTCAGCGGGCGAGGGAATGCCGACCTTGCCGAGCATGTCGATCACGCGAGCCCGGGCGGCGTCGCGGTCGATCGTCTCATGTGTATGCAGGACCTCGGCGATCTGCGAACCGATCGTGTAGAAGGGATGCAGGCTCGAGAGCGGGTCCTGAAACACCATGCCGATGCGGCCGCCCCGCAGGCGGCGCATGTCGGGCTGCGGCAGGTTGAGAAGGTTGCGGCCCTCGAACCAGACCTCGCCGCGAATGTCGGCATTGGGCAGCAGCCCCATGACGGCCTGCGTCAGGACGCTCTTTCCCGAACCGGATTCGCCTGCAATGCCGAAAATCGAACCGGGCCTGATCGAAAAGGAGACGTTGCGTACGGCATGTACCACGCCATCCTCGGTCGGAATATCGACCGTCAGTCCCTTTGCCTCCAATATGGTCAAGGGTAAACTCGCACTTCAATCGAGGTTGCGTTCAGGCGCCGCAACCAGGCCGCGGCGCCATGCACGAAGATGCCGGATCAGCGTTCGATCCAAAGGTTCGTCCAGTCGCCCTCCACGCCCAGGGCATAGGGCTGGAAGTTCTTCACCGCTTCGCTGCGATAACGCGGGTTCTTGTTGGCGATCAGCGGAACGACCGGCGCGTCTGCCATGACCATCTCGTCGACCTCTGCCCATAATTTACCGGTTTCCTCCGGCGTGGTCGCGTTGATGGCCTTTGCGGCTGTCTCGTTGGCCTTCGGGTTGTTGTAATCGGTGTAGTTATAGGTCTGGTGCGTGCCGTTGAAGGTGAACTGCGGCTGGAAGACGGAGCGCGCTGCACCCCCGACCCAGTCCGGCGTCCAGCCCACGGGCGCGATGTCCCAGGTGCCGTTCTTGGTGTTTACCGGATTGGTCATGAATTTGGAGTAGTAGTCGGCGGCGGTGACCGGCGCCAGTTCGAGCTTGATGCCGGCGCGCGCCATGCTGGCCTGAATGGTGGCGGCGGTCGCCACTTCCAGATCCTTGTTGCGGTAGGGCATCTTCAGCGTGATGCCGTTCGGGAAACCGGCTTCGGCGAGCAGGGCCTTGGCCTTTTCCGGGTCGCCCTTGGATTCCGGCGAGGGATAGAGATCGAACTTGTGATGTCCGAGTACGCCAAGTCCGAAAATGCCGGTTGCGGGTTCCGCCACCTTCGGGCCGCCCCATTGCTGGACGATCGCGGCCTTGTCGATCGCATATTCCAGCGCCTTGCGGACGCGAATGTCTTTAAGAGCACCCTTGTTGTTGTCCGAGACGGTGTTGATGAACAGGAAGTTCGTGTTGCCGGCCGAAAGCGCCGTCAGCTTCTCGTCGCCGTTGGCGGCGAGCGTCGCCAGGATGGCTGTGGGGACGTTGATGTCATAGGCGAGATCGGCGTCGCCCGACTGCAACTGCTGCATGATGGCATCGGCCTGCAGCCCCATGGTGATCTCGATATCGTCGACATACGCCTTGCGCAGCGGATCGCTTTCCGCCTTCCAGGCGGGATTGCGCACCAGCTTCAGACTGGTGTCGGGCGTGTATTCACCGATCGTATAGGGACCGCTGCCGACAAAATGCGTGCGATATTCCGGGCTGTCGGGGATATAGTCGAGGACTTCGATCGGTGCAGGCGCCGGCATGGGCAGCGAGAGCATGTAGATGAAGTCGCCAGCGCGTTCCTTGAGGTGGAAAACCACGGTCTGGTCATCAGGCGTCTCGATGCCTTTGACGTCATTTCCCTCTATATACTTCTTCATGTCCGCAGCCGTCGGCTGAACCTTGGCAAAGCCATCACAGAATTCGCCAAGCCCGGAGACGAGTGCGGTGAAATAGGTGAGGGTCGAGGCCTGCATGTATGGATTGCAGAGCCGCTTGAAGCCGCGTTTCACATCCGCCGACGTGATTTGGCGCGCGCCGGACGGTGCATTCCACATGGCGCCCTGGCGCAGTTTGAACGTGTATGTCAGCCCATCATTCGTCGGCTGGGGCACGTCCGTCGCGAGATCGCCGACCGGCTTGATGGCGACATCGGGATCGGTCGAGGCTTCATAGCTGATCAATTGCCGCGATATGGCGCGCAGCAGATTGTTGGTATTCACCATTCCCGCCAGCGCGGGATCGATATGGTCCGGTTCGCCGGTGGCGAGTATCCGCAGGGTTCCGCCCTTGACCGGTTCGTCCGCGGTCGCGAAACCCGGCAGCGAAAGAGCGATGAGCAAAGATGCGACCGAAACGGTCGATTTCAATAGAGTACGCATGTCTATCCTCCCAATCTACTTGCGTTGATCATGCTTGGCCGAGGGCGTTCCGGAGAACGCCTTCCATCGTGGTTGCCGTCCGTCTCTCAAAGATCCATCGGCCAGGTGTCGGACAGCCGGTAGCCGGCCGGGAACGGATCGTCCGGATCGACCATCAACTGGTGCGTGCCGATCACCCAGGCGCGGCCGGAGATGATCGGGCTGATCGCGGATTTGCCGTTGAGATCGACGGCGCCGTCGATGCTGCAATGGAATTCGGTATCGATGAGCGAGGTCCCGACGAAGCGGTCGCCGACCTTCATCTGACCCTTGGCATGCAGAACGGCCATGCGTGCCGAACAGCCGGTGCCCGTCGGCGAGCGGTCGATCTTGCCGGGACGGATGGCGACGGCGTTCTTTCCCCGGAGGACTCCATCCTTCATCTGAACAGGGTCGGTGATCTGGCAGAAGGAGATGTGGTTCCAATCGTTGACCGGATGGCGAAAGCCCAGCTGTTCATTGGCGGCTTCCGTGATCTTCACGCCGAGCCGGGCGATGTCGCGCGCCTGATCGGGCTGCAGGTTGAGGCCGAGCGAGGCCGCGTCCACAAGCACGAAGCTGTCGCCACCATAGGCGGTGTCGACGGTGATCGTGCCGATGCCTTCGACTTCGAGCTTGGCATCGAGCTTGTCGGCAAAGGAGGGGACATTGCGCACGTGAATGCGCTCGGCCTTGCCGTTGCGGCACTCCGCCTTCACTTCGATCAGGCCGCCCGGCGCCTCCAGCACCATGCGGGTGATCGGCTCCTGCATGGGGATGATGCCGGTGTCGAGTAGAACGGTCGACACGCAGATCGAGTTCGATCCGGACATGGGCGGCGTATCGGCTGGCTCCATGATGATCCATGCCATCTGCGCCTCGGGGTTCTTCGGCGGAACCAGCAGGTTGACGTGGCGGAAAACGCCGCCCCGCGGTTCGTTGAGAACGAAGTTCCTCAGGGTTTCGTCCCGGGCGATCCAGCGCGATTGTTCCCAGACGGTCGCGCCGGGGGGAGGAGCGACCCCACCGACGATGACATCGCCGACTTCTCCCTCGGCGTGGCAGCTGACGACATGAACGACTTTCGATGTGCGCATTTCTGTTCAGTTCTTTCCGATTGCAAATAGAGAAGCGGGGCCGCTGCTGTGCAATGTCCGAAGAATTACCATGCGACTGTCCTCCCTAATGATCATAATCGTATACGTTATCTTGAATTTTGGGATAACGTATACGATTATAGAGGGACGTCAAGCGACGTTATCGCGCAGGAAATGCCAATGACGGCCTTGGCCGAACAGGCGACATGCATGCTTGCGCCGCCTCGGGAGATCAAGATATTGAGTGGATATCGCGGCTCCACCCTTCGATCAGATTTGCCGTTTCCAGGGAACAAAGACTGCATGCCTCTCAATATCGAAGAGATACCCAATCTGGGAAAGGCGCCGAGCACATCCGATGTGATTCTGAAGTTCATCCGCGATGCCATTGCCGACGGCTCGCTCGACGAAGGCGAGCCGATCCGCCAGGACGATGTCGCGCGTCTCTTCAATGTCAGCAAGATCCCGGTTCGCGAGGCGCTGAAGCGCCTTGAGGCCGAAGGGTTGGTGGAGTTCCATCGTAACAGGGGCGCGATCGTTACCAGCGTTTCGGAGCCGGAAATCGTGCAGATCTTCGAGGTGCGGAGCATTCTGGAATCGAATGCGCTGAGACTTTCCATTCCCTTCATGACGGAAAAGACTTTCGAGAAGGCGAAGGGTTATTGCGACGCCTTTATGGAGGAAGCCGATGTCGCGCGCTGGTCCGAACTGAACTGGCAGTTTCACAGCTGTCTCTATGAGGACGCGCAAAGACCCTATCTGGTCAGCACGATCCGCTCTATCAACGATAAGATTGAACGCTACTTGCGGGTGCAGCTTACTTTGTCGCACGGCAAGGAAACGGCAGACCGCGAGCATCGCGAGTTGCTGGCACTCTGCAGGACGGGCGACGTGGAAAAGGCGGCCGCGTTCCTGACCGATCACATCATGCGAGTGTGCCAGTCGCTGCTGCACCACTTGCCTGCCAGACGAAGCTGACAGCTGAATCGCAAGTCAGGCAAGTGAGATCAACACGACCGGCACCGCGTAAAAGAAACTAAAGCCTCTGAACCGGCGCGTGGAACACTCGGCTTTCAAGCCTACAGATGCCCTCAGGACGGGCAGACGAGAGTATAAAGGTCGTGCATTCCGGTGCCTTCGCCGAAGCTCATCCGAGCCTCCGCGTCATCTGCCTGCGGATTGGCGAGTTCGCCCTTCAGTTCATCCGCGTTTTGCGTGAAGAAGGGTACATCAGCCATCACCCCGCATTTGAGATAATATCCCGCATAAAAAAACTGCCCCTGCTTGTCGGTGCTGGGCTGGCGGACAAGCAGCATCAGCATGCCGTCTTCGCGTTTGGCGGCCGTGAGGTAGAACTCGTCATCGTGGGTCAGGACGAAGCTGTCCTTGTTTGGAACAGGTTTCCACGCTTTTGCCTTCAAATTGAAAACCTGCTCGGGCGCGACCAGCATTTTGAAAGGGCCTTTACCAGAAGGTTCGCCTGCATGTGCGGCGACGCCGGTGGCGACGGCAGCGATGAGTGTGGTGGCGAATAAAACTGCATTTCTCATTAAAATTCCTCGACTAGCATTGGAGAGCGTCAACTGGCCAACGGACGGGAACTATTCCAAAGTAACGCTCTGTCAAGATCGGCGTCTGAACCAATAATCCTCGTATGAGCAGCTCCGACGCGAGAATTCAGTCGCAAGGCCGTGAACAAACCTCGGCGCTGGTCAATGCGGCAATTCATCTGATTGACTTTGCTTGATGCTGACGGGCGATCTCGATGTGACGCTGGACTACCTTATCGATGATGAACTGCATGATCTCTTGAACAAGCACTTGATCCAGCCCGGCTTCCGTGGCCAGTATTTTCAATCGGAACAATTGCTGTTTCTCCCGGTCTTTGTCCGCCGCTGGCAGTGCATGTTCGGCTTTCAGAATACCAACATTGTCGGTACAACGAAAACGCTCCGCCAACATATTGACCAATGCGGCATCGATATTGTCGATAGTCTGACGATATGAGGAAAGTTGCTCCGAAACATTATTGCTTTCCATAATGAAACCTTTTCCTTATTGCCCTATAGCAAGCATGCTCATGTTATAAAATCTCCGCAGTCATCAAGACGGCGTGTGTCTTTCGGTTGAAGTCATTTCATCGAAATCATCAGGAAGTTTCCTGAAAATTGCGATGAGATTCCAAATATTTTAGTCATCCTCGGGATGAGGTCGGTATAAGGTTGATGGCCTTGCGCCTTGAGGTAATGCAGTCCCATCGGTTCGCTTTGGCCGGGATAATGGTAACGGTGATCAAAGATAGCCTATGTATTGGCCAAATGGCGATGTCCCATCCCAATTGCTTTGACCTATTCGTGCGCTTTCCCCAGAAAGGCTGCGCCCACCTCGGTTAAGTGGCGGATTTTCAGAATCATATTCGCCTGGGTCGAAGCGCTCCGCACGGCATCTCGCCAAAGCCGCAGTAATGGCCGACTGTCTGTGAGCGATCCAAGCATTCCTCGGATCCGACGTTATCGAGGTGGTACGGCAGATACTGACATTGGATGCCGGCGATGATCGCATAACTGCCGAAACACGCCCAATCTGTCTTTCTCGTTGTGAACAGCTCATTTTTAGCTTCTCCGTGTGCTCAGTTTCATGCGATTGCGGATGTGCAGGGCTCCTGCGATCGTTGACGGTGTTTCTGTCGCTGTGAACAAGCAGCCTGGTCGCCCGATCCCGTGGCCGACGGTCGCCATCGCCAGGATATGTTTGGAAGGGGTTGCCAGCTTATGAGAGCCTAGATTCCTGCACACCACTCGTATCCCCGGTCTTCTCAGAAGCCGCCGTTACCGCCCCACAGACCATCGAAGCGGTCAACGATCTCGATGCGCATGAGGTATTTGGCCCACTTATAGCCAAGCTGCCTCTACACCCGCAGCCGAAGTGGAGCGCCGTGCCCTATGGTCAAATCGGTGCCGTTCATCGCATGGCCGAAGATGGTCTGTGGACGAAATGCGTCGATGAGATGGATACTCTCGTAGTACCCGCCACTGCCATCGAGCGTCTTCTCCAGTTGATCGGCGCAATGGAAGACGGCGAAGCGGGCATTGGGTTTCAGCGCAGTTGCCTGAAGCACAAGTCCAAGCCGAGCGCCGGCCGGACGTCGAAGAAAGATTGCTCATATCTTAAAACTACCAACTAGTAGGTAGTTTGTCAAGGCCTTGTTCCTATGGTCAGGAGCAGTACCGCCGACATGCATAAATGGGCGGCTCAATGCATCCACCAAAACGAGGTCGGAAACAGCACGCCGCAGGCGGACATTCTCCGCCTCCAGCTCCTTCAGCCGCTACATACAGTCGTCCTTCAGGCCGCCGATTGCGGAGCGCCCCGATAGTGTGTGATTTCCGTTACGCCTATCGACTAGATCGCTTCGGCCATCGATTTGCCCTGCACGTTCGGCATGCCAACCTGACGAAGCCTTATGACGGTCTCTTCCGCCATGTGTCCCTTTGCTGCCGCTTCAACGTCCTCTTCAGGCTCAAGCCATACCTCAAGACGGTTCACTTTCACAGATGGGCCAATCTTCAACGCCGACCAGGGTTCACCTTCGAGTGTTTGGCATCGAGTTAGGAGCAATCGCAGATCTTGTTACTGTGTACTTTATATGCCTCCACGGACGGTGTGACTGCGGAGAACGCGGGCCCTCCCGGCAGGCTTTTGGGGTCGGCATCGTCGACGCTGCAATAGCCAAACGAGCAGTATCTCTCCGGCAACTGCATTGCATCAACTCCTCTGTAAGCATGAGGTTGAGAAGGAGGCCGTGTGCAATTCTGAGTAAATGGATGAGCGTTCCATCTTGATTGCATCGAACGATTGTTGCTCAAAGAGGTCAATTAAGGGATGCCTTCGGTCGGTGCGCCGATTCGTCGCGATAGCCAACGGGATGGAGGCCGGAGCAGTCTCTGTGCCCGTGCCAGCGGGTATTATGTGGCTGTTTTTGCAAGAAAATCGCGCCAAGATAGATTGATTGTATCATAGACTAACTTTTGGGTTGTGAGTTTCGATTGCGTTTGATACCAATACCCAAAATATGATTTGGGACGGAATTCGATAACGCAAAGAGACATGTTCTTTTGGCGCCCAAGCTGACGCCCGAGGGCCAGTTAATCTATCGTCTGTGGAGAGAGATCTAGATCCGCCTTCGGCCTTATCGCGCCGGCTAAGCACATGCCCCGGCTGGTGTCATGACAATGCTGCGCAGGCATGTGAGGTACGGCTAAAGCGCAGCTAATAGCTGACATTGATGAGTATTTAAAGCTGCCATCAGCTCCGATGGTCGCAGCGTGGAAGTGCGTGTTCTGAACGTGGAATCTTGCTGGGCTGGGAGGCGCTGGACGTGAAATTCTACCAAGCTGCGAATGAGGGAGGTATCGAATTTCCGGTGAGCTCGGGAGAGGCAACGAAAGGCGAAAATCTCATAGCCGGGGATAGCGACCGCCCTCTTCCAGAGGCGGGAGGTTTTTTGCAATGGGACCGCTCGGCGGCACATTTGTCGACGCTGGTATCTGCTTTGCAGTCACCGCATCACGGTGGCCCACGAGTGTCAGCCAAGATCCGGCTTCCCGGGCGAGCGGTGCGGGTAGGGCGGTTGGAGGTGCTTCCGACGCGATCTGGCTGTGCGGCGGGAACGTTGCTGGAGATTGGAGCATATTATTGGCGTGTGGCAACTGGCAGCACCGATGTTGTTGTTGCAGATTTGTCGGAACTGACAGGGAAGCTGCAAGCCGCCGGCGATCTGGCCCGAGAGCTCCAACTATATCCGAACGAAGTATTGCCGACGCTCTCCCGGGAGGATGTGCAGGTTCTCGATGAGGCGTATCAGACGGCTGCGGCATATGAAGATTTTTGGCTCCGTGCGCTGGAGGGGTATTGCCCGCTGTCGATCTCAGGACATGCCTCAGGCGAGCCGCTGTGGAGGGGTAGTCCATGGCAGCGGATTGATGCGCTTGCAAAACTCGATCCTGCTTTGCGGGTCGAGTCCATCTTGGCGGCGTGGGCGGTATACTTGGCGCGAACCAACAGCGAGATGACAATTCAATTTGGGTGGAAGGCGCAGGTGCCGCGTTCACCACTGCTGGAAGGGTTGTTGGCGTCTGTCGTTCCCATGGAGGTCGAAATTGACGCCGATCAAAGCTTTGCCGAAGTAAGATCTGAGATAGCGGAAGCTTGCAAGCGGGCGGTATCAGCCGGAAGTTATGTCAGGGATCTGCTGATGCAGGTACCACAGCTACGCCGGATCGCGGAATTGCGGCGCGCCTTCCCTTGGGACTTTGGCATAGCCATTATTGGCGACGATAGCCGCCCTAAGTCCGAGATTGCCGATCAGGGCGTTGTTGGCGGCGTGTTGACACTGCAGATTCGGGCTTCGGATGGAGCCTTGCGGTGGATATATGACCAGACGAAGCTCTCCGACGAGCAAACCGAACGAATGAGCAGGCACTTGGTGGTGCTTGCCGAAGAAGCGCTGAGCCAGGGCGTTTCGGTAGGCCCGGTCGGGCGCCTCAATCTCTTGCCGTCGGATGAGCGTTTGCAGCTTGTGGAGGGTTGGAACGCGACGGTGCATGACTATGGCTCTGACCTTTGCATCCATGAGCTGTTCGAGGCACAGGTTCGTCAGGATGCGGACGCGATTGCGGTTGTTCAGGGCGACGTTGAGGTGAGCTACGGGGAGTTGAATGCGCGTGCGAACCGGCTGGCGCATCGTCTGATCGGGCTTGGTGTCGGGCCTGACGATCGTGTCGGGCTTTGCGTGGAGCGTTCGGTTGGAATGGTTGTCGGGCTTCTTGCGGTGCTGAAGGCTGGAGGGGCCTATGTGCCGCTGGACCCCGGCTATCCACGGGAGCGGCTTGGCTGGGTTGTTGCGGATGCGGATCCACGGCTTGTTCTGGTGGATGGGACTGGCCGATCCGCGCTTGGCGATGCGCTTGACGGGCGGACGGTGATCGGCGTCGGGGATGGTGACGATGGTGAGGGTGACGGTAGTGATGCGGTCGGCACCGGCAATCCGGATGTCCATGCGCTCGGGCTGACGCCACGGCATCTGGCCTATGTGATCTACACCTCGGGTTCGACCGGAACCCCCAAGGGCGTCATGGTCGAACATCGCGGCGTCGTCAATCTGATCGATGCGCTGTCCGAGAGGTGCGGGATCACGGCACGGGACAGGCTTCTTGCGGTTACGACGATCGCCTTCGACATTGCCGGACTGGAGCTGTACGCGCCGTTGAGCCGGGGAGCGTGCATCGTGCTTGCGGGCACGACGGATGTGAGCAATCCCACGGCTTTGCAGGGGCTGATTGCCAGCAGCCATGTGAGCGTCATGCAGGCGACGCCAGCGACGTGGCGAAGCCTTCTGGATGCGAACTGGCCGGGAGCGCCGCATATGCGGGCCTTGTGTGGGGGCGAGGCATTGCCGGCTGAGCTTTCGAGCAGGCTTCAATCGCATGTGCAGTCGGTGTTGAACGTCTATGGTCCGACGGAGACGACGATCTGGTCGTCGAGCTTCGATGTGAGTGAGCTGACGGATGCAACCCAGCCGCACGTCCCGATCGGCCGTCCGATCTGGAACACGCGGCTTTATGTTCTTGACGGCTACGGGGAGCCGGTCCCGATCGGGGTTGCCGGGGAGCTCTACATAGGCGGGGTGGGTGTTGCGCGGGGTTATCTGAACCGTGCTGACCTGACGTCGGAGCGGTTTGTTGCGGACCGGTTCAGCGGGAAGGCGGGAGACCGGCTGTACCGGACGGGTGACCTTGTGCGTTACCAGGCGGACGGCAATCTGGTGTTCCTTGGGCGCAATGACCATCAGGTGAAGCTGCGTGGTTTCCGGATAGAGCTTGGAGAGATCGAGGCGCGTCTTTTGGAGCATGCTGCGGTTCGCGAGGCTGTTGTGATCGCGCGGGAGGACACGGCGGGAGACAAGCGGCTTGTCGCCTATGTGGTGATGCGTGACGAGGCGGTGGGCGATGGTGGGGCGGCAGGCGCGGCAGGCGCGGGCCTTGCCGGTCTGCTGCGTGGGTATCTTGGCGGTGTGCTGCCGGATTACATGGTGCCGGCGGCGTATGTTGGGCTTGATGCCTTGCCGCTGACGGCGAACGGCAAGCTGGATCGTCGCGGATTGCCTGCGCCCGAGGGAGAGGCCTATGCGCGTCAGGCGTATGAGGCGCCCGAGGGGGATGTGGAGAGGCTGCTAGCCGGACTGTGGGTCGAGCTTCTGGGTGTGGAGCGTGTCGGCCGTCACGACAGCTTCTTCGAGCTGGGCGGTCATTCGCTGCTGGCCGTGAGACTTCTAGAGCGGCTGCGCCGGCTTGGACTTACTTTAACCATGAAAGATCTCTTTCAACATCCGGTGTTAAAGGATCTTGCTCACAAAGGCCGCGGCGTCTTCCCGGAGGAGGATCATCCAAAGGCCGTTCCGGTTCGCCGAGACGGAAGTGAATCGCCTATCTTTTTCGTCCCTTCCGGTTTGGGTGACTATTCCTATGCCTTTGAATTGGGACGAGAAGTTAGCGCCGACTTCCCGATCTACGCTTTGCCTTGGCCTTCCGCGAATGAACCATTTGTCTACACGCTAGAAACAATGGCTGCACGAGCGTTATCAATGGTTCGGGCGGTCCAGCCAAAGGGGCCATATCGCCTGATTGGGTACTCGGCCGGCGGTTTACTTGCCTATGCAATGGCGCGTCTCATGCTTGAACGTGGCGAGACCGTTTCGTTCATCGGACTAATCGATGTCTTACTGCCCTCGACGACGGACTCGATTCCGAAGTCAACAAAGCACATGATACTTAGCTGGCTTCAAACGATGGCTATGCAGCTCGGCTATCGTGATATTTCCTTACTTTATGATCGTTTCGACGATCTCTCTGCTACGGAACTGATACTGGAAGGTCGAAAGCTTGGCATCGCCAGCACCGAACTTGATGCTTCTGCTGAGATGATAATATGGGATCAGCGCAGGTATTTTGAGGAACTTGTGCAGTCTTATTCGGTACCGACTTTGCCTTTCGTCGTTCATCAATTCAACGCGAGCCGTAATGTCGATGCTACAGATGTTGCACCTGAATTATCGCTTATGCGGTGGCGAGATATTGTGCCCGCATCTCTCTTGAAGACGTATGCACTTCCTGGTGACCATTGGACTATGATAACCGAGCCGGAAAACAGACGTATTCTTGGCTGGCGGATTTCGGAGGTATTGCGAAAGCACATATCACCCACATCTGATGGCTCGTAATTTTCTTGATGTTCTCAAGAGTGGTGGGTGGACTTCGATGCCCCGGAGAAGTCGCCGAAAACCACACATACATACGGCTCGATCTGCTGGTGGGGATCTATACCGGCAGCCTTATGGAGAAAGATAAATGACGTCATCCGAGATCACAGTAATCGGCGCATGTCCGTCCTTTGGCGATGATATGACTGGTATCGAGTATTTGGAGAAAATCAAAACCTCCGCCACCCGCTCGGAGCGCTACGGCTTTTCGGCGATGCTTGTTTACTCCGACCATCAGCAATTCGACCCCTGGTTGGCGGCAAACTACCTCATGAGCTTTACAAAGAAAATCTCGCCGCTCATTGCCGTGCAGCCACTGTATATGCATCCATTCACGGTTGCAAAATCAGTCGCATCTCTGTCGTTGATTCATGATCGACCGGTGCATTTGAATTTCATCTCTGGTGGGTTTCCCCATGACCTGGAAGCATTTTGCGATACGGTTGCTCACGATCAGCGGTATGATCGTGTAGGAGAATACGGGGAGATTGTCCGAAGTCTGCTAAGTACAAAGCGGCCGCTAACCTATCGTGGCCACTACTACCAGGTTGATGGGCTTCATCTGCAAATTGCTGCAGGCATGAAATCCGATTGCGCTTCCATTTTTACAGTCTCCGGATCGTCGGCCGCGGGCATGGCCGTTGCCAAACGTCTAAAGGCGCGCGCAATAGAATATCTTCGGCCAGTGCATCACTATAATGGCATAAGCCGGCCGGAGGGGGTTGAATACGGAACGCGGCTTGGCATCATTTCCCGCCAATCAACGGAGGAAGCATGGGCGGTTGCGCGGAATCGCTATCCCGATGATGAGCTGGGGAGAGAGGTGCGGCAATATTACACTCGAGTATCCGATTCCGTATGGGTCAAGGAATTGGGCTCGGAAGTGGTCGTTCCTGAAGGCCATCCGTATTGGTTGGGGCCGTATAGCAATGGCCAGGCGTCTTGTCCGTTCCTGATTGGCGCACGCGAAGATGTTGCAAGCGAACTGGTAGGCTATCTAAAGATGGGGTTGCGCACATTTCTTGTCGAAGACCCTCTTACGGACGAGGACGCTTCCGAAATTCGAAATGTTTTCACAATGGCCGAAGAAGTATTTGCCCGTGCAAATCGATAGGGGCGAAGCCTTTAGGTTCCAGTAGGCGGCCCGGGATCATGGCGGCAATGGGATATTCTATTGACGCTGCGAAGGCGAAACTTGTCGTCGTGGTCCTGTGTTGGAGCCGCTTGCGCCCTAGACGATGACTGACACACCGTTCGGCTGATTTTCGAACGCCGCTCGAGGCCAATGAGATACCAACCGCTCTGGCACCGAGATTGCAGCGACGAACGGCCTCATGGTGCGATCGGCAACAAGGTGCATCTCGCCGATGAATTCGGGGGACGCAGCCAGTCCGCCTCCATGAAGGAAGCCGGTGTCAGTAAAGCAACCGAGTTCGTATCGTTCCAGGGATCTGGCGGAGTTCATCGTGGATCTCATCCGCCTTCTGGCCAATGCCTTCCGCTTCGATGACCACGTAGCCGGTGTCGCCATATGTCTGCAGGAATTCACCGACGATATTGAGGCCACGCGACGAAAAGATCGTGTTCAGACTGTTCAGGATGCCCGGGCGATTCTCGTGAACATGCATGAAGCGCGTGCCGTTTGGACGCGGGGGCAACTGCACTTGCGGAAAATTGACGGCACCCAACGTCGAGCCGACATCGGAATATTCGACAAGCTTCCTTGCGACTTCCCTTCCAATGCGCTCTTGGGCCTCCTCCGTCGATCCGCCGATGTGGGGCGTGAGGATTACGTTATCCAATCCTTGCAGCGGTGTTTCGAAGCGCTCGTTGTTTGATGCCGGCTCTTTCGGAAACACGTCCACTGCAGCACCTGCGAGATGTCCTTCCTTCAGGACCTTGGCAAGCGCATCGAGATCCACCACGGTTCCGCGCGAATTATTGATGAAAATGGCGCCCTTCTTCATCCTGCGCAGTTCGGTCTCGGTGATCATATTCTGCGTCGAACTGGTCTCGGGAACATGCATCGTCACATAGTCCGAGATTTCGAGAAGCTCGCCAAGCGTTGCCATCGAGTCGGAGTTGCCCTGACGCAACTTGTCCGAAAGATCGAAATAGCGCACGTTCATGCCCATGCTTTCCGCAAGAACGCTAAGCTGCGAACCGATATTGCCGTAGCCGACGATACCCAGCGTCTTGCCGCGCACCTCGCGGCTGCCGACAGCCGATTTTTCCCATCCGCCTTTATGGGCAGAGGCCGAGCGCGGGAAAATCTGCCGGGTCAGCATGATGATTTCTCCGATCACAAGCTCTGCGACCGAGCGAGTGTTCGAATAGGGAGCGTTGAACACGGGAATCCCGCGGCGGCGGGCGGCATCTAGGTCTACCTGATTAGTTCCGACAGAAAAGCAGCCGACGGTGATGAGCTTCTTGGCGGCGCTGAAAACTTCCTCCGTCAGCTGCGTACGAGAGCGAATGCCGACGATATGTGCTTCCGCGATATGATTTTTGAGATCCTTGTCATCCAGAGCCTTCGGCAAATGGACGAGATTGACGTAGCCGGACGACACAAAGTAGTCGACAGCGCTCTGGCTAATGCCTTCCAGTAGGAGCACGGAAATCCGATCGCGAGGAAGAGAAAGCTGTCCGGTCATTAAATTTCCTTCGGTTTTCGAATTCGACTGGGCCAAGGATACCGTGAGCTCACGGAGGCTTGACGATGGGGCGCGAAGACTTAGCGACCATCCACCCGTCAACGCAAGAGGAAACTCGGGCCGGCTCGAGAAGCTGGGGGCAAGAGCGTTGCTCAAGCAGTGTGGCGTTCCTTGTCTTGCCGCAAGGACAAGAGCTTTAAGATCGCAATTCTAGCGTACATCTCTTGGAATAGGGGGCTATGGATCACCCCGGAAGGCGGCTGATGAAAGGCACGGGACTTCACGAGGCCCCTTAAGACGAAGCCACGCGGCTTGCTCTTTCCGCCGCAAACCGCCAGCATATCGCTCGCCGGGGCTAGATCCCGGCGACTACCCTCATCCTGCACGCGCGAAATACTATCCGGCGGCGATCCGTGCGGGCGATGATGAATTCCGTCGAATGGATATCGAAACCATCGGTTGATCGATGATGCCCTCTCATTCCGGGGCGGGACATTCACTCGATGTCTTTTGCTGCAGCGTCCCTGTCGCCGGCGTTTCCAATCTGCGGAGCTTGTTGGAATCAATACCACCTCATTGGTGTGCTGCGTTGCGCGAGGATCCGTATCGCGCGAACGATAATCAAGCCGCCAGCGAGGGGTCGGCCACCACATATCTCTGCCTTCCGGCACGCTTTGCCCGGTACATGGCCTCGTCAGCCGCTCTAAGTAGGGAATGCGGTGTCTGTGAAGCTTCCGTCAAGAGCGCAATTCCAATACTGGCGGAAATCGAGATGCTCAGATGACCCATTGCATGGGGTGCCGAGACATTCTCGATAAGCGTCTCGGCCAACACGCGAGCGTCGTCGTTGCCGCTGTTGGCAAGCAGGATTGCGAACTCGTCACCTCCCAATCTCGCAACGACACCGGAAGATCCAACGCTGGCAGAAAGGCGCGAGGCGACGGAACATAGCAATTCGTCGCCGGCGCTGTGACCATGCGTGTCGTTAACTGCCTTGAAGCCATCGAGATCGATGTAGAGAACGGCCATGGTGGCTTTCATCTGCTTGCATAGCAGCATCTGCCCCTGGACCGCTTCGTTGAAGAGGGCGCGGTTGGCAAGACCGGTGAGCTTGTCGTGACGCGCCTCGTACTGCGCCGCTTTGAGAAGGTAGGACGCCTCGACCAAAGCTTGTCCTACCTCGTCGGCTTCCCGCAGATAGAGTGGGCCGACATTGATCTCCTGACCATATCCGAGCGCCAGAGCAGGCGCAGTCAGATCTGTGATCGACTTTGCAATTGCGCCCCCGACACGCCAGACAAAGGTTAGCACGAGTGCCGCAAGGAGCAATGGAATGGAGACGACCCATTTCAGCGAATCCCAAAGCTTCTGGGTAAAGAAGGCTTCCGGAATTGTCAGATAGGTGACCCAATGGCTGGTTTGCGATCTGCTGAAAAGCAGAATGGCCGGCGTTCCGTCGGCCGTTTTCGTCGGGAAATAGCCTTCGCTCCGGTTTGCCATCTGAGCTTGAATTTCGGCAGGAATTTTCTGGCCCACGAGATCGACCTTTCCCTTGGTGCGAGCGACGATGACGCCGCTGCTGTCGAGAACGCCTGCGACTTGGCCTGACGGCGCGTTTTCCTGTGGAAGTATTTGATCGATGCGCTTTGGGAACATGCCGATCGTCAGCGTGTACATGACATGATCGTCCCGCCGGATCGGAATCTGGATGGAAAAATGCGGTTGCTTGCTCACGGCACCCACAAAGAGATCGGTCACCATCGGGTGATCCGCTTCAAGGAGTTTTTCGAAATGCGGTGAGCGGCTGAACGGAAGTTTGGCACCGTAGGGGAGAAGGGTGTTGATGATCTGCTGTCCCGACGGCTCACTCAAGACGACGTTGTCGGCCTCCTGTTGAGCCTGTACCTCGATTGCCTGCTGATAGAAGCCCTGAAAGTCGCCGGATGTAAGGGAGGGAGAGGTGCCGAGAGCGCGTATCGCTCCTTCGGCTTCGATCATTTCGTGGTCAAGTGCCGCCGTGAGCGCGCGTGCCCTGGCCAATGTGTTGTCGAGAAGCTGCTGTCGTTCCGCCTTGAACGAGTAATAAGCGAGGCCCGTTCCGGCCAGTGCCGCGGGCACGATGCATGCCAGCACAAGGATGATCAGACTGGTGCGGATGGTTGGCTTCCAGCCAAATGCCTTCATCAGCTTCGATCCTGGTCCATGTCTCCAGGGTCCATTTCCCGACATCTGCTTTTCCCCCAAGGCGAGATCGCAGAAGCGGACATATCGCCGTAATCGAAGTTCTTGCCACATTGCATCGTGTCTTCATCATGCGCGTGCAGGCCCAGGATGTATTCAATAGCGACAACCCTGCAGCAACAAGCACAAATAAAGGCGAGAGAACTCGATATTTCGTTAAGACAATCGACAATCAAAGATCCCTTATGGCAGGCCAGCGCGAAGATCATACGACGGAAACAGATCCGTTCGTCGCATTCGGCGGCGGTTCGTTTGATATCGAGAGAAGGCGAGGAGGTCTGCAAGGCGCGTGTTCAAAATATCCGCTGTGGACGAATCACTGGCTTGCCTTGCCGAAAGGCGAACCAGCTCTAGTTTGCGAATCATTAATGATTTGTGAGGGTTAGTGATTTTGAGTTATGATTGGACCGGCGTCAGGACACGCCGTATCAAAGTGATCAAGATGGCGGCTTCGGTGGTGATTGCAGTGGCAGTCCTCGGCACGCCGACCATGCTTTGGCTGCATGGTTCGTTTTGACCATTGAGGTGCTGAGCCGCTCGGCCGATGATGTCGTGTCGGCGGCTATTGAGTGCCTTTCGGACAATGGGGTTGGAATGCATGACCCCATTGTCGGTAGCGCGCGCCATCGCACCGCCAATAAGTGGCCGAAGCGGTCAGGCTTTATCGTGGCAGCTGCCCGCCGGCGCATGGCCGAATTCAAGGTTCTTCGAAACGTGATCGACAAAACGGGCCAGCAGCGGGCTCGTGTGCTTGTCGTGCCAGCAAATTCCAACCGGCCAGGTCGATTCAGATCCGGAGAGCTGATGTTTGTCGCTGGAGCCTGTCAATGCCTGCACTCCGCGCCAGGGCAGGAACGCCGCGCCGAGCCCGGCGGAAACGATGGAGTGGACGGTCAGGATATCATCGGCATATTGTACGATACGCGGCTCGAAGCCGGCCAGCGAGCACCAACGCCTGATCTGATCGTCCAATCCCGGTCCGCGCATTGGTGAAAGTGCGACGAAGCCGAGCCGGTTCAACTCCATCAACTGGTCCTGGGCGGGCATTGTCGCTCCACGCGGAAGAACCAGCGCCAGCTGTTCTTCGATGACGGGCATGAAAGCCAACCCGCTATTTTCCTCCGGCGCCCGGCAAAAGCCGATATCGAGCCTGCCGTCGAGCAGGCGCTGATGCTGTTCCCGCGACGGTAGGTCGTTTAGCGTGATCCTGCAATCCGGTGTCGCGGCTCGAAAGCCGGCAATCAGTTGCGGCGCGACGACAAGGGTCGACAGTCCAAATCCAATATCGAGGTAGCCGGTAAGCCCGGCCATGGCGCGATGCATCTTCCGGTCGATATCGTCGTTCAATCGGAGCAGCGGGCGCGCTTCGCGCTGCAGGAGTTCTCCGAGCGGCGTCAGTCTCGCACCATGGCGACCGCGCTCGAACAACGGTCCGCCGATTGCCGTTTCCAGGGTCTGGATCTGCTTCGTCAGGGTCGATTGGGTGACGAACAGCTTTGCCGATGCCTTGCCATAGTGGCCGGTGTCGATCAGCTGGATGAAGGAGCGGAGAAGCTTTATTTCCATTCTATTTACGAATAATTTTAATCGATAAAGTCATTTTACGAAAGAGATGTCGCGTGGTCAAATGGCTTCAGGACAAAGGAGCAATGAAAATGGCACTCAAGATTTCATCCGTGCAGTTTCAGCATCGGGCCAATGACAAGGCTTACAATCTCTCGCGCATCGTGCACTTCACGGAGGAAGCCGTTCAAGCCGGCAACCAATTCGTCGTGTTTCCCGAGATGTGCATCTGCGGATACTGGCATGTTCCCAAACTCGATGGTCCTGCGCTGCAGGCGCTGGCGGAGCCGCTTTCGGGTCCGTCGATCAGCCGCGTGGCGGCCTTGGCGCGGGAAAAGGGCATTGCCATCGGCGCCGGCTTCCTGGAGTTAGGCGAGGACGGGAAGCTCTATAACAGCTATGCGGTCTGTATGCCGGATGGGCACACTCATTGCCATCGCAAACTGCATGCCTGGGAGCATCGCCTCATCTCCAGCGGCGATAGCTTCACGGTCTTCGACACGCCCTGGGGAATTCGTGCCGGCATCTTGATCTGCTGGGACAATAATCTGGTCGAGAATGCGCGCGCGACAGCGCTGCTTGGCGCCGAATTGCTGATCGCGCCGCACCAGGCAGGTGGTGGTCACTCGGTAAGTCCGCACGGGCTGAAGCGCATACCGGTCGAGAAATGGGCCAATCGCCATAAAGATCCCGAGGCGATCGAGGCGGAGTTTCGCGGTCCGAACGGTCGGGAGTGGTTCATGCGCTGGCTGCCGTCGCGCGCCCACGACAATGGAATGTTCCTCGTTTTCAGCAATGGCGTCGGACAGGATGAAGACGAGGTGCGCACCGGCAATGCCATGATCCTCGATCCCTACGGGCGTATCCTTGTCGAGACCTGGGCAGCTGCCGATGCGCGGGTGAGCGCCGAAATCGATCTTGCCCTGCTCGACAAGTGCACGGGCCAGCGCTGGATAAGAGGCCGCCGCCCGGAGCTATATGGTATCTTGGCCCAGCCCAACGCCAATGGCCTCTCGCCGATGGACGCACGCTATTCGGAAGCTTCTACCCGCATCTAACGGGTAGGGTCGATCCTATTGGATGAGCGGCCAGGACGGGAGTGTGGGGCAACTCCAACTGGGTGCTTAGTCTGGACGGGCGTTAATGAAGGAGCAATGGATTGATGCCCATGAATGCAGGCGGCAATCGGGCCGGGATATTTCCATTGGTTGCCGCTCTGCAATTGCAGCCACGGCCGGATTGTCGCGCCATATTCACAGTCTCGCGCTAGCAAGAAGAACCCCCACCCCACCTGCTAGAGCGCCCCGCCATGACAACACCGGATAGCGATAAGAACTTCGACATCAGCCGCCGCAGACTCCTTGCCGCCGCCGGCATTGGTACGGGCGTGCTGATGACAGCCTCGTTTGCCAGCGCTGAGGAGAAAGCGCCGGCACCGACCGCCGCCGGTTCGACGAACCCTGTGGCGACGCCACCGGTGGCGGGGCTCCATCTTCAGTTCGGCGCTGATGCTTCTGCTGAAATGGTCGTGTCCTGGCACACGTTGCAACCGGTAAAGCAGCCGCGCGTGCTCATCGGCCGCCTCGACGGCAAGCTCGAGCAGACGGTAGCGGCCGACGAAGCGAGCTATGTCGACGCCAAGTCCAATCAGACCGTCTATGCCTATCATGCCAAGGTCGGCGGCCTGGATGCGGATGCGTCCTATCTCTACGCGGCGATCCATGAAGGAGCAGAGCCGCAATTCGGCACGTTCCGCACGTCTCCACGCGGGCGGCACGCTCTTCGCTTTACCAGCTTCGGCGACCAGGGTACGCCAACCCTCGGCAGGGTCTTCGACCCGCCGGCCGGTGTGACGCTGCAAAGCACCACCTATATCAATGACAACCTCGGCTCGCCCGCCGCTGGCGACACCACGCTGGGCGTAGAGCGGTTGCGTCCACTCTTTCATCTCTTCAATGGGGACTTGTGCTACGCCAATCTGGCCCATGACCGCGTGCGCACATGGTGGGATTTTTGGAACAACAACACCCGCAGCGCCCGCAACCGCCCCTGGATGCCGTCTCCCGGCAATCACGAGAATGAGCTCGGAAATGGCCCTATCGGCTATAAGGCTTACCAGACGTATTTTTCCTTGCCGGCCGCCGATGGCCAGACCGATGTGACGCATGGCCTTTGGTACAGCTTCACTGCCGGCTCGGTGCGCGTGGTTGCCATCGCCAATGACGATGTGGTCTATCAAGACGGCGGCGATTCCTATGTGCGCGGCTATTCAGGCGGCGCCCAGAAGGCTTGGCTCGAAAAGGAGCTGGCCGCCGCCCGCGCGGATAAGGCGATCGATTGGCTGGTAGTCTGCATGCATCAGGTCGCAATTTCCACCGCCGACAAGTTCAATGGCGCCGATCTCGGTATCCGCCAGGAATGGCTGCCGCTGTTCGACAAATACGGCGTGGACCTGGTGGTGTGCGGTCATGAGCATCATTACGAACGTTCTCACCCCATCCGTGGCCAGCAGAATAATGAAACGCTGACGCCGATCCCCGTTGGAACCGCCACCGACGTGATCGATACCACCAAGGGCACGGTGCATATGGTGATTGGCGGCGGCGGTACTTCCGTGCCCTCGAACGAACTGTTCTTCAACCCGCCCTGCTGTCGCGTCATCATGCGGGTCGGCGATCTAAACCCTGACACGCACAAGCGCCCGCCGGTTTATGTCGTGGAAGAGGCCCCATGGGCGGCCGTGCGAAATGCTGCTCACGCTTATGGCTTTGCCGCTTTCGACCTCGATCCCGGCGGGCATCCGGGAGATCTTACGACGATCACCGTGACCTATTACGACGTGGTCGGCCCCGATGGTCAGATCGCACCGTTCGAAAGTTTCACCCTACGCCGTCCGCGGCGAGACTAAAGCGAGAGAAAGCCCCTCGCGTCAGGCGAAAGGTTCTGTCCTCGCGGCAAAAGCATCGCGATGGCTGGTTTCACCCGAGGAAACTGGCAATCCTTAGCTTTCATCGTGAGGCGGCCGCCTCGACTTGCTTGCTGTCTTGCGCCGTCTGAGGAAGAAGGCTGCCTGCGCCCCTTTCGTTCGTCGTGACGAAGGCTGGCGGTTGCCCATGCGATTCCAGGGGGTGTAGCAGTGCGAAAATTACGGCGAGCACCGGCAGCAGGATGGCGTTGCTGAACCAGAGGAACAGGCCGAACTTAATGAGGAAATTTTGCCGCTTCCGGTAACGCGAAATGTTTGGCGAGGCTGACACAGCAGGCTCCTTGTTCACCGTTGAATAACTGAAGTTATTGTGAACAAAGGCTATTTTCTCGCCAGCGTAAGCTTTGCCCTGTTTCGTCCGCATCTTGCCGCAAACGGTCTTGCCGGTGGCTAGCATGTGTGGAATTGTGAAGAAAATTACGCAAACAGGAAAAGAGCGAATGGTCCAGGGCGACCCCTATCTGTCCGACAGCCAGAACAGCGCCGTGGCGGTGCGGGTTCGTGAGGAGATCGCCCGACGGCGCATTTCCAGGCAGCGCCTTGCCAACGATGCACGCATCAGCCTCTCGACCTTGGAGAAGGCTCTTTCGGGGCATCGGCCCTTCACACTTGCGACGCTCATTCGGCTGGAACAGGCGATGGGTGTCATCCTGCGGGAGCCGGTCGGAACGCAAATGCCTGTTGTCAACGACAGGCCCGGCCATGCCGCCGAAGAGTTCGGCGCCTATTCTCGCGCTTCGGTGTCATGGCTGGAAGGCACCTATCTGACGCTTCGTCCGTCCTTCGGCGATGCGAAGGCGATCTTTGCCTATTGCACCGAGATCGCCTGGGATGGGGAGCGAACCTGTCTGAGCTTCCAGGAACGCGAGCGCAGCGACGCTTCGTTTTCGCAGCAAGGCTCCGTGTCGGTGCCGCATCTTTCGGGGCATATCTACCTGGTGACGAATTCGTCCGGGCAGTATCGCATGGCGATCTTGTCGAGGCCGAGCATTACCGGTGAGATGTTCGGCCTGCTGACGACATTGCGCGCCGGGCAGGGCTCGCATCTTACACCCGTCTCGACGCCACTCGCTCTCCTGCCGATGTCGGCTTTTGCGCAGCCGTCACTGGGGCGCGTCCTGGCAGACGATCAGAATCACGAAGCTTATTCGGCTATCATGCGCAGAATTACCGAAGAAAACTACGCCGGCTTCGTCGGTTAGACCGATCGGGCGCAAAATAACCGGCATCCCGCCGTTCGTCAGCCGCCGACAAATCGAAGAATGTCCGCAAGCATGGTGAGATCGATCTGCTGGCGGATGATCAGGAAGTCGGCGCGGGGACGATCGGCCGCGGCTTCCTTCAATTCGGCCGGCTTGCCCTTCATGTCCCGCAGGGCCTTGCGCAGCGGCACCGCAACGTTCTCGTTGAGATCGCGATCGTAGAAATTGGCAACCGGACTACCGTCCTTTGCGATATCATCGGCGAATTCCGTGCGGCGCTTGTCGGCAAGCGCGGAAATGGCACTCACATCGGCATCGATCTTCTTGAGGTCAATTGAGCCGCCTTTGCCCAGTTCCTGCGACAGGGCGTAGGCCTGCTGCCAGTCGGCCAGCATGGTGCGAGCGACATCCGCGCGGGGCGCTCCCGGCAAGCCCTTGTCGATGGCAGCGCTGGCGGCCTCGACATAAAGCGCACGCAGATCGTTCGATGCGGTGTGGCATGTCTTGCCGAAATCGATCAGCCGGGCGTCCAGCTCGTCACCCTTCTTGAACTTGTCGGACTTGTAGTCCTCGGCGTTGATGTAGTTCGCCAGGTCCTTGAAGACGGGAAAGCTCGCCTTGACCGTGTCGTTGGCCTTCTGCATCGCGGCGTTTAGACGCTGCTGGAGATCGGCCGGCAGAGAGGTGGGCGCTTGCGGCAAGGTGCTGAGTGTCTGGACATTGTAGTTCATCGCCAGAACAGAGGTGCGGCGATGGCGCCAACTATCGTAGTTGTTGGACTGCCACAGCGTCCAGGCTGCATCCGCACAGGCGCTGCGGACCGTTGCGAGGGACTGCAGGTAGTGAGAGATATCTTTGACATCCTGCGTCGCTGTCGTGGATTGCGCCCCGGTAGACGCATCGTCAGCCCAGGCCGGCATGGTCGCGCAGCTGAGGATCGCAACCACAGCCCATCCCGCAAAAGTAGCTGATTTCATTAGGATATCCTTGGTTCTCAGGTTTCAACTTCGCTGGCGAACAGATCAATCATCGTCCGCCTGCCGCGCGTTGCAAGTTAGCGCTCTCTGCAAAGGTCGATTTAATCGCCTACTATCGTCAAACGTGTTCGATCATATCGCGCGTGGTGCTTCAATATCGACTGTTATCATTGAAGTTTCGCAATTGCCTTCGCGCTTACGCGCACTAATCGCGACGCGGACACGAATGAGAGCTTGATATGACGACATGCCGGGAGCCTGCTGCGGCAGCGGTCCGCGATCAATACCGCGCCTGCAAGAGCAACCGGAAGAGGTGAGCGCGGTTCTCTGCACCGAAGTTGCCGTTGTAATCAAGCGCAAGCGAAATCTGCTCATTGAGTGCGATATCGAAGCCTGCGTTGACGACAAGCGAGTCCCGGTCGACGACGGTTCCGCTTTCGGTGAACATGTCTCCACCGGCGAAGGCCATCCGCGAGCTGATGTCGAGATCGCCGAATGCGTGTTGCCAGCCGAGTGCGCCGTAAAGTTTGGCCGGCATGTCTGCCAAGGCGACGTTTTGTTCGGCCCGAATGCCGAAGGTGGCAAAGGTGACGGCCGATCGATCGGCGCTGCCGCTGAGAGCCGCAGCTCCTCCGCCCTCCGAAAAGGCGCTGCTTCGCACGTCCGTAAAGGTCACATTGGCATAGGGCTCAAGGCGCGCGTCGCCAAGGGAAACATCATAGGCCAGTTCGCCAAACGCCTGTGCCGTATAGGCATTGTAGTCGGCACGCAGCGCATCGGAATAGCCAGAGAAATCGATGTCGCGGAGGGTGGAGACGGATTGCAGGCCGTAGCTGGCGCCAAGCCGAAGCGCCAGAGCGCCCCATGTCTTGCCGGCATAAAGCCCGACATCGTAGTTGTCCGTATCGGCATGGGCGGAGACATCGGATTGGCTGAACCGGCTGCGGCCGTAGCCCGCAAGTGCTCCGATGCGCCAACCCGTATCGTTGAGCGCGGTATCGAAGCCGAAGAGGATGCCGCCGGTGCTGGTACTGCCGTTGTCCGAGGAGGTCCAGCCGCCATAAGGCGTGCTCCAGAAAGATGCCAGGCCATTGACCGGATCGGCGAGAACCCCGTCGATGGCTTTTTCCGACGCCGTTGCCTGGTGCCGGTCGTCGCTTGCATAGGCAAGACCGGCATTGCTTGCTATCCGTGCCTGCTTGTTGCCGGCGGCAACGCCGCCCTGCATGTCGCGAAGCCGATCGATGGCGGCGTCGCGGACGAAGCGGCCATTGTCGAAAGACGTCCCTAACAGGGTCGTATGAATTTCGCCGGCAAGTTGCTGCAGCGCTCCGGATGCTTCATTCATACTCAGGACAGCGACGGCGCCGTACAGACTATTCGATGCCCCCAGACTTTCGATGCCGCGAGCTGCCGAACGCTGATTTGCGTTTGTGCCTGCGGCGGCGAAGGAGGTGTTGTTGCGCTCCAGGGTGAGATCGATCGTGCCGCCCGAATAGTCGAGGACAGGTGTGACGAAAGCGTAGTTCGACTGAATGGTGTCGAAGCCGCCGGAAACTCCGCCGGCAGCGGAGAGAATTGTATAGTCCGTAAAGGCCTTGAGGCCGTTGCCGGCCAGCGAGAGCGTTCCGCCGTTCAAGCTGACTGTCCCGGTGACATCGATGCGATCGGTCGATGTGCCGTTGCTTTCCACGAGCACGGTGGAGCCGCCTTGGGTGGTCAGATTGCCGTTGATGGTCAGCGTGCCGATGCCATTGTCGCCGGGGGAAAGCGTCGCGCCGGCGCCGACGACCGTCGAGCCGACCGAGCCGGTTCCGCCGAGCAGGCCATAGCCGCTGAGGTTGATCGACCCACCAAGTGTGCCGTCGACGATGAGACTGCCGCCGGAGATCGAGGTCACGCCACTGAAGGCGCTGGAGTTGCCGGTCAACGTCACGGCGCCTGCCGCAACATAGAGCGAACCCTTGCCGTCTATCGTCGCACCCAAAGTCTGCGGCGCGCCGCCGAAATTGAAGACGAGGGAGCCGTCGCCGCTGCCGAAGTGAATGGCGTCGACATCGAGGGTCGCCGCGCCCGTCGCGGTCTGGCCAAGCGCTGACCCGATATTGACCGACGCCGTCGAACCGGCCTCAGCCGCGATCGTCAGGCTTGACGCGGAAAGGGTCGAGCCGCCGCTCAAGGTAAGGCTGGTATCGCCCGCATTTCCGACAGTCAGCTTGTTGTCGACCGAAAGGACGGACCCTTCTCCTGTGACCGTGACTGCGCCGCTGCTGCCTGCCGCGTTGCCTATGGTGGCATTTGCGGTGTTGACGGTCCCGCCCTGGATGACATCCAGCGTGCCGCTTCCGGCGTCGCCGACAGTCAGGTTGCCCTGGTTGGTCCAATCGGAGCCTGTGCCGGTCACGGTCACAGCGCCGGTGGCACCTGCGGCCTTGCCGATGCTGGCGCTCTGGCTTGTCAGCGAGCCTTGCGACGACACCGCAAGGCTCCCCGTACCACCGTTGCTGCTACCGGCATCAAGCTCGCCGTCGATCGCCCAGTGACTGCCAGCGCCGCTGACGAGCGCATGGCCGTTGCCGCCGGCGTCGGTGCCGAGCGCGGCGTTGCCCGTTGACAGTGCAGCGCCTGCCAGGACCTGCACCGATCCGCTCCCGGCCGCGCCATCCTGCAGTTCGCCGCTCATGTCGAAATGGCTGCCATTGCCGACGACAATGAGCGTACCGCTCGACGAGGCTTCCTTGCCGAGCGTCGCCGTCGCAGCCTTCGCACTTGCCGATCCAGAGATCGTGAGGGAGCCGGAGCCTTCATTGCCAACGGTCAGGTCGGCATTGATATCCCAATGCGAGCCGGCACCATCGACGGTCACGGTACCGACCGAATTCTTGCCGTCGGCAACGACGACCGAACTGCTGGTCACTGCGCCGCCGGTACTGATATCGAGCCTGCCATTGGCGCCCGAGCTGTCGGCATCGGTGCTATCGCCACCGACCAATAGTGCGCCGGTATCCCACAGCGAGCCTGTCCCGCCGACCGTGACGGAACCGCTGGCGAAGCGGCCGATGATGGCCGAGCTACTCGACACGGCTGCACCGGAATAGATCGAAAGCGTGCCGGTCCCGCTGGAACCGATAGTCAGGAGCCCGCTGGTGGTCCATTGAGAGCCCAGCCCGGAAATCGCGAGAGAGCTGCCACTCCCGCCGCTTGCAAGCCCGATCGTTGCATTGCTGTTCGAAACGGTTGCGCCGGTCGCCACCACCATCGTCCCGGTGCCGTCCTGACCGACGACCAGATCTCCGTCGATCAACCAACTCGTTCCCGAGCCGGAAACCGATATGGAGCCTGAACTGCCGACGCCGTAACCAAGCGTCGCATCACCAGTGCTGGCGGTGGCGCCGTCCATCAGGTCGAAAGAGCCTTGCCCGTCATAGCCGACGAAGAGTGATTGGCCGCCCGAAAGCGTGAAGGACGATTGGCCGCTGACGGTGATGCTGCCACTGCTTCCCGCCGCGGAGCCAATGTAGGCGGGTCCCCCGCCTTGATATTGGCCACCGGCGCTGATCGTGAACGCGCCGCTTCCCTGATCGCCGACCAGAAGCGATCCGCCATTTTGCCAGTCCGCGGCGGCGCCAGTCAGGTCGAAGGTGCCGTGCGCCGCAGCCTGCGAGCCGATCGAGGCGGAAGAGCTTTGAAGTTTGCCCAGAACGGTGAGGGTCCCGTCACTGTCGAGGCCGACGGTCAGATCGCTCGTCGCAGCCGAACTGCCGGCTAGGATCTCGGCGGGAAAATTGCCGCCGTCGATGATGACCGAATTGAGCGAACTCGGGACGGATACGGCCGACCAGTTGCCCGCATTGTTCCAGTTGCTATCGACCGCGCCCGTCCACGACAACGGCGCTGCGACGGCTGCTGCCGAGGTAAGGCAGGCCGAAATCGGAACGAGAAAGGTCGATATGCGCAAGGCGGCGCGCGCAGCAGCCAGCATTGAAAAAAGCTTCCTACAACGTGATGTTGCACAGTTGTAGAAACGGCATTTATGGTTAACTTTCCGTAAATTCGGCTTCAGATTGTGTATTCAGGAGTGGAAGGGCACTTTGAGTGCAATGGGCTCAATTGCCCTTGCATCGAAGCCGTCGACCTGTCGCTCCGTCAAAGAGGTGCAACTTTCCGATATCGGGTTTCAGGGAAATGTGGTCGCCGGCCCGTGACCCGATGCGCTCGCGCAGGGCTATGACCAGATTGTCCGACCCGACGCTGGAAACAATAAGCGTTTCCGCGCCGGTGGGCTCGACGACGACGACTTCCGCAGCGATACCGTCTTTGCCAATCGCGATGTTTTCCGGCCGAACGCCGTAGACCACCTCGGCGCCGCGCGCGAGATCAAATCCTTCAGGCAGCGGCAGGCGAGCACCGCCATCGGCGATGAACTCGACCGGGCCGTCTGCGCTGACCTTGCCGCGGATGAGATTCATGCCGGGAGAGCCGATGAAGCCCGCGACAAACAGGTTGGCCGGCTGGTCATAGAGTTCGAGAGGGGAGCCGATCTGCTCGACATAGCCGTCGCGCATGACGACGATCCGGTCCGCCATCGTCATGGCCTCGATCTGGTCGTGCGTGACGTAGATGGTGGTCGTGCGCAGGCGCTGGTGCAACTGCTTGATTTCGGAGCGCATTTGCACGCGTAACTTGGCATCCAGGTTCGACAATGGCTCATCGAACAGAAACACCTGCGGCTGGCGCACGATCGCGCGCCCCATGGCGACGCGCTGGCGCTGGCCACCGGAGAGGTTGCGCGGATAGCGGTCGAGCAGATTTTCAAGACCCAGAATTTGCGCTGCATCGCGCACGCGCCGCTTTATCTCCTCCTTTGGCGCCTTGGCCAGGCGGAGCGAAAAGCCCATATTCGCCTCGACGGTCATGTGCGGATAGAGCGCATAGGATTGAAAGACCATTGCGATATCGCGGCTCTTGGGCTCGACATCATTGACCACCTTGCCACCGATGGCGACATCACCGCCGCTGATCTCTTCAAGGCCGGCTATCATGCGAAGGAGAGTCGACTTGCCGCAGCCCGACGGCCCAACCAGAATGACGAATTCGCCGTCGGTTATGTCGATATCCACCCCATGCAGAACTTCGAAGTGACCGTAGCTCTTGCGCACATTCGTCACGCTGACCGATGCCATATTGATCTCCAATTAGAAAGGCGTGTTGCTGATCGCCGACGCAGGCCATGCGATCGTTGCTGCAGAATAAGGTTCCAGCGCCGCATCGATCGCCGCAATGCAGAGATCGCGCGCGCGGGGCAGAACCTTTTTGGCGACCACTGCCGGATAGACCCGGCCGAGATACTGGCTGATCAGCGTTTCCGGAATATCGCCATCGAAGCGCGACAGCAGGGTCTCGACTGCCGCAGCCGCCTTGTCGTCCGGCCAATAGTAGCGGATGCGATCGCTATAGCTGAAGTGCCGCTGCAGGCGCTGTTCCTCGGCCGAGCCACTGTAATGGGAATTCCAGTGAGCCGGATTTCCGAGCATGACGGCCTCCATGGTCGCGTGGAGCGTATCGGGCAAAGCCCTTCCGGCGAGAACCGATGCGATGGCGTCGAGGCCATAAAGCGCCTCTCGCATGGCAAAGGTCAGGCCCGGACCGACCTTGAGGATGGCGAAGCCGCCATCGACGAGGGCCGTAAGCGCTCCTGTTGGTTGGTAGTCCGTGGAATGGGCCTCGAAGAGCATGCCGGGCATTTGCTCCAGAGCGCCAACCAAGCCACCTGCCCGATCCGGCCTGTAGAGGGCGACATTGGCATTGCCGAATTCGACACCGGGCTGAACGACGATGGCGACCACCCGCTCCAGGATTTTCCCGATACCGGCCTTCGCAAAGGCCGTGCGATGCACTGCCAATGTGTTCATCGCCGCTTCGGGTCGCGTGATCTCAAGCTCGTCGAGCGCATGGGTGGCGCCGCCGGGCGGCGGGACCTCGGTTCCAATAATATAGACGGGTGGCCGGCTGCCGGAGCGAAGGGCAGCCTCTTCCGCCACGCGGGCAAGCCGTGCGGCGCGCTCCGCCGTCAGCTCGTCGGCCAGGGCCACGGGCTCGCCGGCGCAGCCCATTGATGTATCGAGATGGATCTTTTCGAAGCCTGCCTCGATATAGGCCGCCATCATCGCCTCGGCCTTCGCCATCGCTTCTTCCGCCGGCAGCTTTCTCCACGGGTTCGGCCCGAGATGATCGCCTCCGAGGATGATGCGATTGGCGGGAAAGCCGACTGCGGCGGCGATGCTTTCGACGAAACGTCGAAAATCGCCCGGCGTCATCCCGGTGTAGCCACCATCCTGATTGACCTGATTGCAGGTCGCTTCGATGAGCGCGACCACCTTATCAGAAGCAGCACGCTTTAGCGCCGCCTCGATGACAAGCGGATGCGCCGAGCAGACCGACGTGATCCCGCGGGGCAAGGCTTCGACGCGGTCGCCGAGAAGTTTTTTCAGCGCGACGTGCCGGTTACGTTCGATGGACGCGGTCATCCGAGCATCACGACCTTTGTCAGATGGCGGGGCGAGACCGTATCGACACCCTTGGCCTGGGCGGCACGCTCGCCAAGAACCTGCAGCGCTGGTAGCACGCAGAGGCCCGCAAGTGCTGGATCGCAATCGACAGTCAGTTCCAGATCGCCCGGGCCGCCGAAGCCGATGACGGTCGCACCCTTTTGCTGCAGCTCATCCACCAGCAGCGTCTCGGCGGTCTTCTGGTCGGCACTGTAGAGCATGACGACCGCGGTGCCTTCGTCGACGAGGCTGATCGGTCCGTGTCGATATTCCAGCGGGTGGAAACCTTGCGTCACAATCTGGCTCATTTCCATCAGCTTCAATGCGCCTTCGAGAGCGATGCCGTAGAGCGATCCGCTGCCAAGGAAGACGAAATGCGACCGCCCCTCAATGATGCCGGGGAGAGCTTTGTCGAGCTGGGCTGCGAGATCCTGTGCAGATCGAACGATCGACGGCGGGATCTCCACACCGACCATCTGCATGCCCAGAAGCAGCATCAGGCTCGCAGAGACTGTCATGACGATGCCTTCGTCGCCATGGGTTGCCGCCTCGATCAGCCGGTCGCAATTCTTGGCAAGCGAGCTTTCCGGCTCGACCGTAATAGCGGTGACGAAAACGCCGGCTTTGCGGCTTGCCTTGGCGGCGGCAACTGTTTCCGTCGTCTCCCCGCTGCGCGAAAGGGCCACAAGATGAACCTTCTGCCAGCGCGGCCAGAAGGCGGCCGGCCGGTTAAGCCATTCCGCGCCCGGTGCTGCAATCGCCGGATAACCGGCAAGGTTGGCATGGGTCGCAAGCGACAGGGCGAGATTATAGGATGTGCCGCAGCCCAGAAAGACCGTCAATTCGGCATCGTGCGGGGCGGAGACCGATCCGATCGCCTTTTCCCAATAGGGGAATTGCTCGAAGATCACCTTTTCCGTCGTATTCATGCTAGCTCCGATTTACTTGACCGATCCGGCCAGCAGACCGCTGACGAGGTATCGATTGAGAAAGATGACGACCAGGGCGGGGATGATGATGGCAATCGATCCGCTTGCAGTGATCAGCCCATAGTCGATGAAGTTCTTGGTGACGAATTCAGGGATCAGCACCGTCAAAGGCTTCGTCGCCTGCGGCGAGAAGATGAGCGGCACGAGATACTGTCCCCATGCGCCAAGAAAGGTCAGGATCGCCGCTGCCGTAAGCCCCGGACCGGCGAGCGGCAGAACGATGTTGAAGAAGATGTAGAGCCTGCCGGCGCCATCGAGCTGCGCAGCCTCTTCCAGCGCGATCGGCAGCGCTTCGAAGACGCTGCGCAATAACCAGAGCGACAGGGGCAGGTAGGCCGAGACGTAGATCAGGGCGATGCCGACATAGGTATCGACCAGGTGCAGGCCGATCATGATCCGGTAAAGCGGGATCAGCACAGCATAGCCGGGAATTGCAAGGGTCGCGACGACGGCTGCAAACAGGAAGCCTCGTCCAGGAAACTGGATACGCGTGAACGCGTAGGCGCCGAGTGCTGAGATCGCGACGCAAAGGAGCGTTGCAGCCATCGAAGTCACGATGCTGTTGATGAGCGCGGCGCGAAATTGCGACCAGACCTGGACCCCGCCGATTCTCGCGATATCGATGCCGAACAGACGCGAGAAATGATCCAGCGTGAAATGCTGGGGAAAGAAATGGATGGGTCGCGCCGAGAAATCCTCGGTCGGGGTGATCGAGCTTGCGAGCGTCCAATAGATCGGTCCGAGCGACCAGATCAGGAGAACCGCGACACCGGCCCAGATCAGCAAACGATATGAAAGGCTCTGTTTCATCAGTCAAACCGGGTGTTGCGATAGACGCGCAGGACATAGACGAGCGAGACCAGCAGCGAGACCAAAGTGATCACAAGCGACAGCGCCATGCCGTAGGAGAAGCGCAGGTTCTGGAAGGTCTCGAGATAGATCTGGACGAGAACCGGCCGGGTTTCGAGACTTGAGCCAGCCAGGACCCATGCCTCATCGAAGAGGTTGAATGCGTTGACAGTCGCATTGGTCATGGCAACTGCAATGGCACTGCGCACCAGCGGAAGCGTGACGAGGGTAAACATCTGCGTGCGCGTGGCGCCGTCGATCCGCGCCGCCTCATAAAGATGCGCTGGGATGCTCTGCATGGCGGCAAGCACGATAACGACGGTCAGGGGCATCATGCGCCAGACGTGAACCACCGTGACCGCGATGATGGCGCTGGTGCGATCGTTGAACCAGACATGGTTGTCGAAAGGCAGGCCGACGGCCGAAAGAATGCCGTTCAGCAAGCCCGCACCGGGCTGATAGATCCAGAGCCAGATCACCGCATTGACGACACCGGGCAGCGCCCAGGGCAGCACGACGGCGGCAAGCAGCCAGCGACGGCCAACCTTGACCTGATTGATGAGCGCTGCGGCAAGCACGCCGAACACCGTTTCGGCCGCGACTGCCAGCACGACGTAGATGAACGTATTGATCCACGTCGTACCAAGCGGCGCGTCGGAAAACATGCGGGTGTAGTTTTCCAGCCCGACAAAGGGCGTGCCCGCCTGCATCGGATTGACCCTGTGCAGGCTGTCCCAGACGGTTCTTGCGATCGGGTAGAAGACAAGCGCCGCCATCGTGATCAGGATCGGCAAAACGAGCAGGACCCCAAGCGTGGTGTCGGTCTTGATGCCGACACCACGCTTTGTCCTGCCACCGGCAGAGATTGCGATTGTCATTGCGCCGATGCCTGCTTTGCAGCTTCGGCGATATTCTGCATGGCCTGATCAACGGTGACCTGGCCCTTTGCGGCGCTATTGATGGCCGTGTTCACCGCGCTTGAGAATTCCGGATACCAGGGGGGCGTGCCCTGCGGGAACAGCGGCTCGACGGTCTTCGATTGCGCCACAAGCGTGTCGCCGCTCAGCAACTGGCCGGCAGCATTGAGCTCGGACAATGCGGAAGTGCGCGTCGGCAATGCGCCGTTGGCCGCGTTCTTCTTCTGGAACTCCTTGCTGGTGAACCATTTGACGAAGGCGATCGCGGCCTCCTTGTTCTGCGAGACGCGCGGGATGGCAAGCGCTTCGGGAAGGCCGAAGCTGCGAGTTTCGCCGCTGGCCGTCGGAACCAGGATCGCCTCGACCTGGCCGGCGACCTTAGATTGCTTCGGATCGTTCATTTGACCGATCCTGCCCGGCTCGCCCGAGATCATGATGCTGGTCACGCCCTGGGCAAACATGCTTTCGTTGATCTGGCTGTCCTTGAGACCGGTGGAGGCCGGATCGACCAGACCTTCCTTCAGCAGCATCAGCTCGAAGGCGAGCGCCTTGTAGCCGGCCGAATCCTTCGAGACGAAAAGCGGCTTGAAATCCTTGTCGAACAGTTCGCCGCCGAAGGCTTTCGTCAGCAGATACCAGCTGGTCGACGCACCTTCGGTCGCTGAAAGCGGCAGCCCGATCGGATAGGTCGTGATCTTCTTTGCCTTGATCTGCTTGGCCGCGGCGACCAGTTCGTCGAGCGTCTTCGGCATCGTGGTGATGCCCGCATCGGCGAAATGCTTCTTGTTGATCAGCATGACGCGGAAGTCGTTGGTATAGGGCACGCCGAGCAGATTGCCGTTGACGGTGAAGATCTTGGAGACGCCGATATCCTTGACGGTATCAGCATCGATCACATCATTGAGCGGCAGATACCAGTCGGCGGCGCTGAACTGGCCGGTCCACGACCAGTCGAATTCAGTAACGTCAGCTGGCGCGGTGCCTGCGATCAGCGAGGTGACGAGCTTCGGGCGGATATCATCCCACGACAGCGTCTGCATGTTGACGTGGATGCCGGTCTCGGCTTCGAAATCGCCGGGAATGTTCGGCGCCTGCGGCGAAGGCATTAGGACCGTGATCGATTGGCCGGCGAGCGGTTTCGCATCCTGAGCGAGAGCCGGAACGGCGGCAACGAGCGCCGCTAAGGCGACGAATGGCAAAGTATATTTACGCATGTTCCCTTCTTTCCTTGTTATTGAGGTCTGCTTCACTGGAATGCACCACCGCAGTCTTTGCCGTGGCGGCGATTTGCGTGACCCAGCCGTCATCCACCGGCCAGTCGAGGAGACGGGCGGCCGCCAAGAGGGCGCCGCCGATGGGAGGAAGCTTCGGGCTTGCGGCTGGCCGGCCGATGCGCCGCTCGAGTGCCGCAAGCAGGGTGCGGCTTGCAAATGTTCCCCCGGCATAGGTCCAATCGGCCACAGCATCGCAATGCGGCGCTATGGCTTCGACATGCTTTGCGAGTTCCAATGCCGCCTGGTCGATCAGTTGCTTTGCCGCGCCATCACCGGCACGAGCGACGCGATCGACGAGAATAGAAAGGGCGGCGATCTCGGCACGCGGGTTTTCAAGTTCGCTGACCCATCCTCCGAGAGCGTTCACCGGGTCGATACTGTCGAGATTCAGGAATTCGAATATGGCTTTCGCAAGCGCAGTCGGGGCTGCACGCCCATCGAGGCTCTGGCTGACGAGACTGAGGGCCGCCCGCCCGATCCAATAGCTGCTGCCCTCGTCGCCGATGACGTCGCCCCAGCCGCCGACGCGCGCGGACAGGCCGGCGCCGTTGCGCGCCCAGGCCATCGAACCCGTGCCGGACAGGATCAGAATGCCGGGTTCGCCGGCAAAGGCGCCGAGATGGGCTGCGTCGACATCGTTGAGAATAAGCTGCCGTGGCTTGGGAAAGCTGCTTTCGATCGCTTCGCGCTGCTGTTCGGACAGCCGGGCCACCTCGCCATAGGCGGGCAGGGCTGCGGCGACGGCCGCCAGTCGTTCCTGTTCCAGGAAGGGGCGCAGCGCAAGATCCAGTTCGCGCCGCCAGTTCGGATTATCCATCGGGTTGACGCCGCCGCTACGCGACATCCGCAGCACGTTGCCGGCACGATCGGCGAGCGCGACCAGCACCTTGCTGCCGCCGCCATCGATGCCGAGGATGAGGTCGCTGCTCATTCCGGCGCTCCGAGATCCGCGATCGTCGCCTCGATGCCGAGATTGATAAGTTCGCTGCGCCAATGCGCGGAAAGACCGGCATCGGTGATGACCTTCGCAGCGCTTAAGGGGGCAACCTTATAGGTCGTCATCGTACCGAACTTCGAGGAGTCTGCGAGGACGAAACGATGCGCGGAACGGGTGAGCATGCATTTGTTGAGGCTCGCTTCGGCGCTATCGACGCTATAGATCGCGCCGTCGGGGCTGATGGCGCTTGCGCCGAGGAAGAGCTGGTCGAACCAGATGCTCTCCAGCATGGCTTCGGCCTGCGGCCCGACGAGCGACGCGTTTTCGCTGCGAAGCTGCCCGCCGAGCAACACGACTTCCAGATTGGGGATATTGAGGAATTCCTGCGCAACCGTCAGGCCGTTGGTGAAGATGCGAAGCGGCATCGGGTTCAGGCGGATGAGGCGGGCAAGCTGCAGCACCGTGGTGCCGGCATCGAGGAAGATGGCGGTGCGCGGCGTCAGCAGGTCATAGGCTGCCGTTGCGATGGCGCGCTTGGCCGACAAGTGCCGCTTGGCTCGCTCCTGAAAAGCAAGCTCCACCGACGAGCCCTCGGCAATGCGCGCGCCACCATGCACCCGATCGATCGCCCCCTCTCTTTCGAGAACCTGCAGATCTCTGCGCACCGTTGCCAGGGAAGCACCGATGGCGTCCGCAAGCGCCTGGATGGTCGAAAATCCGTTCGCATACAGATGGCTGCGAATGGCGTCGAGACGATCGACTTTGACTCCCCCGGCCTGGCTCAACGAAGGTTCCTCTTCCATTATCATTTCTATTTCGCTCAGATTTCCACCCAATAAGATCAATGTCAATCATAATTCTGATCTTTTATGATCTAATTTGAAGTTTGTCAGGTCCCATAAACAACAAGGCGCGGCTTCCTTTCGCGAGGAAACCGCGCTTGCGCGTGACGGCCCGATGCCGAATATGGCTAGTGATAGGCGGGCAGAAGACTGCCGTGCCGCTCGATCATGTCATCCACCATCTTCCAGATCTGATCCGGTGACAGCTCCGCCGACGTATGGGGATCGAGAAGCGCTGCCTGGTAGATGCGATCCCGCCTTTTCGTCAGTGCCGCCTCGACCGTCAGTTCCTGTACGGAAACGCTCAAGCGCATGACGGCAGCGAGCTGCGAAGGTATGCGCCCGATGCGGATCGGCTGAATGCCGTTGTGATCGACATGACAGGGCACCTCGACGATGCATTCGTCGGGCAGGTTCTGGATGAGGCCATTGTTCGGGACGTTTCCGTAGATCAGCGCAGGCTGGCCGCTGACGGCGGCATGAATGATGCCGGCTGCATATTCATTGCTGCGGCAAACATCGATCGGCTTGCCGCCTTCAAGATCGCGGCGCAGCTCGTGCCATTCGGCGATCTGGACCTCGCAGCGGCGGATATACTCATCCAGCGGAATGTTGAGCTGCGCGATCAGATCATTGCGGCCTTCCTTGATGTACCAGGACGTATATTCCGAAAAATGCTCGCTCGATTCCGTGACGAAGTGGCCAAGCCGTTTCAAAACGTCGAAACGGACGCGGTCGCCGGAAGGAACGCGCCCTTCCTCGGTCAGTGCGCGCAGGCGCGGATAGAGATCCTCGCGGCTGCCATCGGCCCGCAGCTTTTCATATTTGAGGAAGAAGGCGACATGGTTGATGCCGGCCGAGAGATAGTTGATATCGGCAATATCCTCACCGAGGCAATCGGCAAGATGGGCGGCGGTGTGCTGCACGCTGTGGCAAAGGCCGACGGTGCGAATGCTCGGGGCAATTTCCTTGATCGCCCAGCAATTGATCGCCATCGGGTTGACATATTGCATCAGGAGCGCGTTAGGGCAGACCTCTTCCACGTCACGGCAGATCGCTTCCAGCACGGGAATTGTGCGCAGCCCGCGGAAGATCCCACCGATCCCGAGCGTATCGGCGATGGTCTGCCGTAGCCCATGCCGTTTCGGAACTTCGAAATCGGTCACGGTCGCCGGCTTGTAGCCGCCCACCTGCATCATCAGGATGACGAAATCCGAACCCTGCAGTGCTTTTCGGCGATCGAGCGTCGCCTCGACGCGTACCTTGTCGAGATGAAGCGCCTCGCAGATGCGCTGCGCCACTATCTCGGAAGTCTTCAGGCGTTCAGGGTCGATGTCGAAGAGGCTGATGACGTAATCGCCACCGCTTTTGCTGGAAAGGACGTCGCCTAGAATATTCTGGGCGAAAACGGTGCTGCCGGCACCGATCAGGCAGATCTTTGGCATGGGAACTCTCCACAAGAGATGTCTGCGGAGTTAGATGCAGCATTTAAACTGGGATTTCCTCCTGCTAGTAAAGAAATTATTCCCGGATTCGCGCCAGAAAGCAGGCAACCGTGTCACGACTTCGCATATCCGCCGAGCGGGGAGCCCTGCTCGCATCGGAAGGTAATTTTCTGATCGAGCAGCATATCGCCGATGCGATGAATGCGGCGCATTGGCATGATCACGTCGAGCTGAACTTTCTGCTCGAAGGCGAGATGGCTTACATCTTCAATGGAAGGCAGGAACGCGTGGAGGCGGGGCGTCTGGTGCTTTTCTGGGCTGCCATCCCTCATAGGACGATTGCCGTGACGCCAGACGCGCCGCTCGTGTGCATCTACCTTCCGCTAACTGATTTCCTCGGTCTGCCGATCGATCGCAACGTCAGGCAGTCGATCATGCAGGGACGCTTTTCAGCGGATGCGCGTGCCCATGCCACGGATGCTATTCTCCTGCCTCAATGGGTGGAGGAGTGGCAATGCGGCGATGCCGCCCGGCGTCAATTGATCCGCGATGAGATCAAGCTCAGGATTAGGCGCTTCATCCTCGATATTCCGATCGGCGATCGCCCGATATCTCGCCAGTCCCAGGCATCCGGCGCCGGCATTGCCGTGGGTCGGGCCGAAACGCTGGCCGATCTGATCCATAGCCATTATTCCGAGCCGGTCAGCCTGCCGATGCTGGCGGGGCTTGCCGGAATGCATCCAAGCACAGCCAACAAGATTTTCCGCAGCGTACTTGGCATTCCGGTCAACGAATATCTCACGCGTTATCGCCTGGCGCGCGCGATGCAGCAGCTCGCCGAGACGGACACGCCAATCCTGCAGATCGCCTATGATTGCGGCTTCGGTTCCAGCAGCCGGTTTTACGATATTTTCAAGCGGCGAACGGGAACGACGCCGAGGCTGTTTCGCTCCTCTTTCTCGCGGGAAGGGGAGGTCGGGTAATCCTCATGCAAAGGCGCTGCGGCGCGTCGAAAGCGATCCGATGCCCATCAATGCGGCCAGGATGACTGGGATGCACACCAGATAGGCGGTGCGAATGCCCGCGTGCTCGGCGACGAATCCAAGCAATGGCGGCGCCAGGAAGAAGACGACGAAAGACATTTGTCCGAGGGCTGCGACGTTGATGTGGGCCGGGCGGTCGGTACGTTGTGCGGCAGCGGATACCACGAGCGGATAGACCGCGCTGCAGCCCGCGCCCATGAAGGCAAAGCCGACGAGCGCTACATTCGGATGCGGTGCCAGCCAGACGGCACAAAGCCCGGCGGTTGCAAGCAACAGCAGAGAAAGCGCAACCGAGCGGGAACCGTAGCGATCGACGAACCGGTCGGCAAACAGCCGCGCCAGTGCCATGAAGAAGGTGAACAGCGTCAGGCCGAGGCCGCCAACGAACGGCTCGACTTGGAACACGTCGCGCATGTAGATCGCCGACCAGTCGATGCCTGCACCCTCGACCAGGAACGCCCCGATGCCTATGACGCAGAGTGGCAACAAACCAAGCGTCGGCAACGCTATGTGGTGGGTCTCGACATGATCCTGCGTCGGACGCGCCGGCGCGTTGCGCATGCCGGCAATAGTGATGGAGCCGATGACGAGGACGAGGACGAATGTCAGGCCCAGATGCAGGTGCATCGTCACGCCCGCCTGCCGTATCACGGATGATACCAGGGCCGTCACGAAGAAGCCGAGGCTCCAGAAACCGTGGGCTCGGCTCATGACGCCGCGGCCGAGCTGCGCCTCAATGCGGTCGATCTCGACATTAAGGTTGATTTCGAGCGCGCCTGCCAACAGCCCCTCACAGAAGAGGACTGCGAAAACAAGGGGAGCTGCGCCCATCCATGGCACGAGCGCCAGGGATGCCGACGTGCCGAGCACGGTGATGAAGGCCGTCTTGCGGGCGCCAAGGCGGGCGACGATCGGGGGCGCGAAGGTGAGCGATATCAGCGCGCCGATCGCAGCACCGATCAGCGTCAGGCCAAGCTCGGATTTGTTGATCTGCAAGGCGTCCTGGAGATCGGGAAGGCGCGACAGCAACGCGCCCATCGAGACCGCAAAGAGAAAGAAGCAGACATAAATTCGCTGCTGCGGTTCAAGACGCATTTCCACGCTCCGGAGAATCTGGGCACGAGTGAGATGGAAAGGGTCTATCCGAAAGCAACCAGTGCTGGCAATACCGGCATCTTCAAATCATCAGACAAATTAGGTTGCCTGCCGATTTATCGAGCTCGCGATATAGGTCGGAAGCACAATCTACCGACTGGACAAATGAGTTTGCCGACCTAACTCCCCGGGTCGGACACGCAAAGATCGCATCGCTCTCCACGCTTTACCGGCGGGCGAGATTCCATCTTCATCCTTCGTCAACGAAATGAAACGGTAGATCAGATATGGGATTAGCACCTCTCACCAGGCCGATGGGCCAGACGCCGCAAACGGATTTGGACAGTTACAGGCTGATACCACTTTCCGGCTGCCCTGTTCTGGGGGGCGACACTGCATCGGGACTGCCATCGGGCGTGCTTTTCTCCGGTCGGTCGTTTGAAGCGTCAAGCGACAATTCCCTGTCCTGCTGTGGTCGCTACAGTCTGAGGAACAGCCTGCATCAGGGTGTTGCCGCACTCGGCAATGACGGCGATCTGATCTTTGCCGTCAACAGCTGGGTGAGCGGCCGTCGTTGCATGGTCATGGGTGCGTTCGATCCGGCAGGCAAGCCCGTTGCGCCGACCAAGTCCCAGCAGGATTGGCTCGGAAAGCATTTTCAGTCGCCCGAGCGTCCGATTGTTCTCGACACCAAGGCCAAGAGCGATATCGGTTTCAAGACGAATGGGCTCAATCCGAATGTCGGCGTCTATGTCGGCAACAAGACGATCATTTTCGATGTGCATGCCCGCCTTACGGATGGCAGCAAGCGCTCGCTTGAGGGCGGCGCGACGGTCACGACCGATTTCGACGGCAAGGTTCAGGATCAGGCTTTCACGCTGGCCGCCAAAGATGGCAAGGCTTCGCTTGGAGCCGGCTATGAGCGCAAGGGTACCCAGACCATAGAGACGGTGGAAGCGGCCTGGGACAAATGGTCGTTGGCGGGCAAGCGCTCCAGGAATGGAGCAAGCCGGGACCGTCAACTCGATCTCTCCTATCACCCTAACGACAAGATCACGATCAAGGCCTCCTGGAGACCGGACGTGAAGCCGCCGTCGACGCCGCCGCGCATAACCTCCTATTCGATCGCCAATCCGCCGGCTATTCCCAACTACAGCAATTACATGATCACGCTCGAGATCAAGTTGCCTTGAGACGCACGAGTGCGATCACATCAAGCCGCCCGCAGGTGGTAGTACCAGGCTGCGGGCGGCATGTTATTGGTGGCCAAACATCGAGAAGCTTTGATACTCCGCGCCTGATGTATGGCCCATGATGGTACGCGCGCTTGTCAAGCGCTGCAATTTGCCGCCAGTGACGACGATCTGCGCGTGCCGATCAACACCAGCACCAGGCCGACTGCCGCCAGCAGGCCACCGGCAATCGCGACGGCGGCATAGCCGAAGCCGAGGCTAATGACGGCGGCACCGGTGGCCGCTCCCAGAGCATTGCCGAGATTGAAGGCTCCGACATTGATGGAGGAGGCAAGCCCCGGCGCTTCCGCCGCTGCTTCCATGACCCGCATCTGCACTGGCGGGACAATGGCGAATGCTGCGCCACCCCAGACGAGAAGGCCGATTGCCGCGCCGATATGGCTGGTCATGGCCAACGGCAGGACGAACATGATAGCCGCAAGCAGGCCAAGGAAGATCTTGGTGGCGCCATCAAGCGACCAGTCGGCCAGGCGGCCGCCCAGCCAGTTGCCGATCGTGAAGCCGACACCGATCAACATCAGTCCGAGGGTTACGAAGCTGTTGGATGCACCGGTGAGCTCGGTCAGCGCCGGGGCAACGTAGGTATAGAGCGCGAACATCGCGCCTGCACCCATGACTGTCGTCGCCATGGCAAGCAGCACTGTCGGATGGGTGAGGACGGCAAGCTCCCGTCTCACGTTGGGCATTGCACCACGCTCGCCTTTCGGCAGGGCAAACCACAAGGCAGCGATGGCTGCGATGCCGATCAGCGCTGTTCCGGCGAAAGCCATGCGCCAGCCGATTGCCTGGCCAACCCAGGTGGCAGCCGGCACGCCGCCGATATTGGCGATCGTCAGCCCCATGAACATGGCGGCGACGGCGCTTGCCTGCTTTTCCTTCGGCACCACGCTTGCCGCCACGACGGCGCCGAGACCAAAGAAGGCGCCATGATTGAGACTGGTGACGAGCCGGGCAAGCAACAGCGTGAAGTAGCCGGGCGCCATGGCCGACATAAGATTGCCGATGGTAAAGATGCTCATCAGCAGGATCAGCGCAGTGCGTTTGCCGAAACGGCTGAAGGCGAGCGTCATGAAGGGAGCGCCGACCATGACGCCGATCGCATAGGCGCTGATCAGGAGGCCGGCGGTCGGGATCGAGACATCAACTCCTTTGGCAATCACCGGGAGAAGCCCCATCGGTGAAAACTCGGTCGTGCCGATGCCGAAGGCACCGATCGCAAGAGCGAGAAGTGCCCATTGCGCATGAGAGGATGTTTGGGCCTTTTCGGCCGTCGAAATCTGGGCGTTCATGTTGAAATCTCCTTAGACGTCCCATTCCGGAGCGAGGCCCGGCGGGCTGACGATCCGGCCATCCGGACGTGCGAGACTGGCGATGGCGGCCATATCCGCCTCGTCGAGGTTGAAGTCGAAGATCGCGATGTTCTCCTTGACGCGCTCTGGATTGGCCGTCTTGGAGAGCGCGATGTGGCCCTGTTCAATCAACCAGCGCAGCCCGACCTGCGCGGCGTTCTTGCCGTATTTGGCGCCGATCTGCTGCAGCAACTGATCCTTCGGCACCGCACCATCGGCCATGCCGTAGTAGGCGGTGATCGGAACGCCGCTTGCCTTGGCGGCGGCAACGAGCGCGTGCTGGGGTAGATAGGGATGGATCTCGACCTGATTTGTCACGATCGGCGTGCTGGAAAGCCTGGCCGATTCGCGCATCTGCGCGATATTCTGGTTGCTGACGCCGACGAAGCGGGTCTTGCCCGCCGCCTTCACCGTGTTCAGCATCTCGATCTGGTCGGCAATCGACACCTTGTCCGCCGGCCAGTGCAGCAGCAACAGATCGACGTGCCCGGTCTTGAGCTTGTCGAGGCTTTCATCGACCGAGGCGGCGAACTTGTCGACGCTATAGTTGTCCACCCAGACCTTGGTGGTCAGGAACAGGTCGTCGCGTTGCGTGCCAGCTGCCTCTAGGGCTCGCCCAAGTGCCGCCTCGTTCTGATAGATCTGTGCGGTGTCGAAATGACGAAAGCCGGCCTCCAATGCGGCCGGGATGACACGCTCCACTTCTGCGTCCGACATGCGGAAGACACCGAAGCCGAGGGCGGGAATGGTTGCGCCATGGGCGGTAACGCTTAGCATTGAAACTCCTTGCGAATATATCCTGCGGCTTCGCCGCTTTGGATGGATCGAGCGCCGCCATGGCGTTCGATTTCCTTGGGCTATGAAATAAGGGACATGTTCAGACTTGATAATCAGGCGAGTTTTCACATTATCTATGAAATGAAATCAAAGATGTGAGTCCCATGGATAATCGCGCGGGCGAAATGCAGGTGTTTCTTCGTGTCGTGGAGGCCGGCAGCTTCTCGGAGGCGGCACGCCTTTTGCGCATGACGCCATCGACTGTCAGCAAGCTGATCTCGCGCATCGAGGCTAGGCTCGGCGTGCGTCTGGTCGAGCGCTCGACACGGCGGCTGTCGCTGACCTTAGAAGGCCGAATCTACTATGAGCGCAGTCAGGCCCTGCTGCACGATCTCGACGAGGTCGAGCAGGAGCTGGCGCAGGGCGCGACCACGACGGGCGGCACGGTTCGGGTCAACATCTCCGTTGCCCTGGGTGTGCTCGGCCTGGAGCCGCTATTGCCGGAGTTCTGGCGGACCTATCCCAATGTCGTGGTCGACCTTTCACTATCGGACGAAATCGTCGACCTCTATCTCGACCGTACCGACATTGCTTTCCGGGTGGGGCCGCTGCCCGATTCAGGCATGATTGCAAGGCGCATCGGCATTGCCCGCCGCAAGATCGTGGCGGCACCGGACTACCTCGATCGATACGGGATACCGTGCTCGGTCGACGATCTCTCCCGACATAATTGCCTCGGGTTCAATTTCCGTCGCGTCGCGCCCGTCTGGCCGGTAAGAGAAAGCGGCCGCATCGTCGACCGTATGATGACGAGCTCACTGCTTGCCAATAACGGCGAAACCGTGCGCCGCATGGCGCTGGCGGGCGTGGGGCTTGCGCGCATGGGCGACTATCACGTGCGCGCCGATATAGAGGCTGGCCGACTTGTTGAAGTGCTTGCCGATGTCGTCGAGCCCGACGAGGAACAGATCCACGCGGTCTTCCTGGGCGGCGCGCGTATGCCGCAGCGCGTGCGCGTCTTCCTCGATTTCGTCGTGCCGCGCCTCCAGCAATTCCTCGATGCAGAAGCCTGAGCGTGTTGTCGCGATCAAGCAAACCGCGAAAGCGCATGCCTGAGCGATCGGGCATCTTGCCCGATGCCCACCGCCGTCCATATACAACCCATGTTTGATCGTCTTGTCCTTCCGTTTCGCCGCCCCGCTCTTCAGCGCTTCGTCGCAGTCCATCCGCCGTCGCGCCAGGTTTCCCGCGCTGACGGTGAGCTTATCGCTGCCTATGAAGGCATTCTTCCCGACAGCCTTCTCGAATTGTGGCGCCGGAAGGGGCTTGGATTCTATGGCGATAGGCAACTCGCCCTAATCGACCCGCGGCCTTGGCAGTCTGTACTCAACCGATGGATCGTTTCGCCGTCCGATGACGTGCGGCGCATCCCGATCGTGCTGACGCCCTTCGGCGTCCTTCTCTATTACCGCAAGCTGACGGCAACCGATGAGGATGTCGCCTTCATCGACCCTGTCTCGAAGAGAACGAGCGACCTGGCCTGGAGCCTAGATGAGTTCTTCAATCGGTTCCTTTGCGATGAACAATCGCTTGAATCGCTTATTTCTCCGGCATTGCTGCGGTCGGCACGGGAGGAGTGCGGAGCGCTCTCATCCGGCGAAGTTTACGAAATCGACCAGATGCTGTTTTCGATGCAGATGCTGCGGATCGCAAAGGTCGATGCTTTCGAGATGCACCGACGCCTTCGCGATGCCGTCGATCCGCCGAGGCCGACAGCCGAGAAGCCGACGACCGTGGCTGACGCCCTGCCGGTCGAGCATCGCTCGACATTCGAGAATATCGCGGACGGACAGGACTTAGCCGGCTTATACCTGTCTTCCTACAGCGACTGGCACAGGCTGCTGGCGCTTCGTCCGGACGGTCGTTACAGCCTGCTGTTCTGGCGCATCCATTATCGGAGCTTGGAACGCGTCGACGTGCGTTTCTACACCGGGACGTACGAAATCTCCCGCAACGCCGAAGGGGACGAGATCGTTGAGCTCGACATCATCCTGCGCGCCGGTTCTTCGGGTGGGGACGACAATGACGACCGCCTCGTGGTGATGCATTCGGGCGGAGCCAGCTTCCTCCTGCGTATCCACGATCTGGACCATATCGCGACGGCGATCGGCGGCTGGGACGAAATGGGGCGTAGCGAATATTATTTCCGCCGGATCACGCTGGATGAGGCTTTCCCTGAGGAATCGGACGACAGCCTGCCGGCGCCGCCCTTTGCCGATCTTCCACGCGTCCTGCAGGTACTGGTTCATGTCGAGCCGCTTCGTCCCACTATCACGCATGTGGAGGAGCCGGACCTCGATGAAGAAGACGACGGCGAAGGCACGGTCATGTGCACGCTCGATCTCGGCGAAGAGGATGGCTTGCGCTTCAACATGCCGCTCTACTCGCCTCCCGACACCGACCGCCAACTTAAAGGCTGGGTCTGGAAGATGGCTCCCCACGCATGCAAGGTCGGCGTCAAATATCGACGGGGCGAGGACGGTGCGATCGAACACGGCCCGGCTGTCGGCGACATATTGACGACCCGTGCGCCGGGCGAGCGCTAAGGGGTTGAATGGGCACAATGCCCATTCAGAGCCTCACTTCGACGGCTTTTTCTTGAATTCCGCATGATACTCGTCCGCCATCTTGCGAAGCGACCGGCCGATCGCCGCATATTCGTATTCATTGAGATTGGCCAGCGAAGCACGGCCGGAAGGCTGCTGAGTGCCGAAGCCGCGGCCGGGCAGGAGCACGATACCTGTTTCGTCGGCGATGCGGAACAGAAGCTCGTTGGCGGAGAACTTCTTCTTCACCCATTTGGCGAAGTCGGCGCCATAGAGTTTTAGCGCAATGTCCTCCAGATCGAGAAGCGTGTAATAGTCGACCGAGTTCGGATTGTCGGTCACCGGGATGCCGAGCTCGCGGTAAAGAGTGGCCTCGCGCTTGCGAATGACCTTCTTGAGGGTCGATTTATAGACATCGTTCTCGTCCATCAGCGCAAACAGCGAGAAGAACACCAGCTGGACCTGCTGCGGCGTCGAAAGGCCGGCGGTGTGGTTCAGCGCGACGGTGCGGCTGTCGGCGACCAGACGGTCGATGAATTTCAGCTTGCTGACGTCAGGCAGCAGCGAGCCGTAGCGGCGGTCGAGCGCCGTCTTCGTTGCCTTCGGCAAGGCGCGCAGCCTGTCGTCCAGAACATTCTTCTGATGGGTTGCGACGACGCCGAGACGCCAGCCGGTGGCGCCGAAATATTTCGAGAAGGAATAGACGAGGATCGTGTTGTTGGGGCAGGTCGCAAACAGCGAGCGGAAATCGTCGGCGAAGGTGCCGTAGACATCATCCGTCAGAATGATCAGATCCTGCCTGTGGTTCTTGACGATGTCAGCGATCCTGTCGAGGCTGCGGTCGTCGAGCTTTACCGAAGGCGGGTTGCTCGGATTGATGCAGAAGAAGATCTTGATCGCCGGATCCTTCAGCTTGTCGAGTTCCTCATCGCTGTATTGCCAGCCGTTCTTCGGATCGGCGTTGATCGCCACCTCCGTGAGGCCGTATTCGTCGAGTTCAGGGATTTCGATATAGGGGGTGAATACCGGCAGACCGATCGCCACCTTGTCGCCCTTGCTGACGATGCCGTTCTGCTTCAGCGTGTTGAAGATATAGGTCATGGCGGCCGTGCCGCCTTCGACCGCGAATAGATCGATACTGTCGCCCGTCAGCGAGCCGCCGATCATTTCCTTGACGATATATTCCCGGACGATCTGCTCGCTGATCTTCAGCATGCGCGGCGGCACCGGATAGTTGCAGCCGAGGATGCCTTCGACCATCTCATGCAGAAATTGCGAGCCGGAGAGGCCCAGCTGGTCGCGGACATAGCTCAACGCACGCTGCAGGAAGGCGACCCCCGCCTGATCGCGGTTTTCGCTGGTGAAGCGCTCGAAGCGCGCCTCGATGCCATCGATATTGGGCAGGCCGCCGATCCATTTCTGCATATAGGAATAGGAAAGCTCGGCCTCCGCGGCGGCAAAGAGCCCGAGGCGAAAGAAGGCACGGCGCGGCAGTGTCGCCATGAAGTTCGGATTGCCGCGACCGGCGTTCAGCATGGTGCGATTTTCTCTGGCCGAAGCCAGTTTAATAAGCTCGTCCTTGAGCTCGAAGGGGCTCAGTTTCGCAAACTTGCTGTAGTCGGTCATGGTTCTCTCCTTGCTCGGTGGAGCATGTCAGACGAAGGCGACGACGAGGGGGCCAAGCAGCGTCAGGAAGACATTGGCCAGCGCATAGGTTATAGCGAAGGGCGTGGTGGGAACGCTGTTGCCGGCCTTGTCGAGAATTTCGCCGAAGGCCGGGTTGGCGCTGCGCGAGCCCGAAAGGGCACCGGCAAAGATCGCCGTGTTGTCATAGCGCAGCACGTAGCGCCCGAAGAGCATGGTGATGATGAGTGGCAGGATGGTGACGACCACGCCGATCAGGAACAGCGAAATTCCGCTTTGCGCGATCGTGCTCACCGCCTGTTGCCCGGATTGCAGCCCGACAACAGCGACGAAGCCGGCAAGGCCGAGATCGCGCAGCAATGTGGAAGCTCCCGTCGGCATGTTGCCGATCGCCATGTTGCGGCTGCGATACCAGCCGAAGACGAGGCCTGCGAGCAATGCGCCGCCGCCGCTGCCGAGCGTCAACGGGATCGAGCCGATGCGCAGAACCAGAAGCCCGACGAGCAGGCCGACCACGATCCCAAGTCCGTGAAACACGAAATCCGTCTTGTCGCTCGGAACGATGACCGTGCCGACCTGCTTGGCGATGCGCTGCAGATCCTCACGAAGCCCGTGGATAGTTACCACGTCGCCGGCGGCGATGCGGGTGTCAGCGAGCAAATTGAGCGGACTTCCGCCGCGTTTGACCTGCAGGACGAAGACACCGTGACGCAAGTCCTTCGTCGCTTCGATGATTTCGGCCACCGTATGGCCGGCAAAGTCCTTGTTGGCGATCACGACATCCTGGGTCGTCACCACCATGTCCATCCCTTCGGACGATTGCAGCTCCGGTCCGATCGCTGCCGCCATTTCGACGACCCCGGCGCGCCGCCCGACCACGAGCACGATATCGTCGGCCTGCAGCTTCAGATCCGGTTCGACGCCGATGATCGTTCCGGCGCGTTTGACCCTTTCGATGGCGATGGTGGAGCCTGCGCCTGCGCCCGTCTCGATTTCGGCGATCGAGCGACCGGCGGCTTCCCGGACCTGGAAAAGGCGCCCCACAAGGTCAGGCAAGGCGGCAGCCTCACCGGTGCCGTAAAGCTTGGCTCCGGCCAGAAGGGCCGCCTCGGCCTTGACCGCGTCGTCGCGGATGCCGCGACCCATGAACCAGGGAAGGATGTTGACGCAGACGATGATCGCGCCGAACGAGCCGAAAATATAGGTTACGGCATAGCCGATGGCGACATTCGCCTGCAGGCGCTGCGCCTCATCGGCGGCCAGGCCGAGTTTGCCGATCGCCGAACTTGCCGTGCCGATGATGGCCGATTGCGTCAGTCCGCCGGCCGCCACGCCCGCTGCGAGCCCCTTGTCGAGCCCGAACATTTTGGAAAGCACGATGACGGTCAGAAGGCCGCTGATCGCAAGCACGGCAGCCATCAAGATCTCGCGGATCGACTGGCGCCCCAGCGAGCGGAAGAATTGCGGCCCGCTCTCGAAACCGACGGCATAGATGAAGAGGGCAAACAGCACTGTCTTGATGCCGTTGTCGATGGTGATGCCGATCTGGCTGAGGACGACGGCAACCAGAAGTGATCCTGCTACACCGCCAAGCTGGAACTTGCCGAACTGGAACTTGCCGATCCAATATCCGATCGCCAGGGAAAGAAAGAGAGCGATCTCGGGAGCTTGGTGAAAAATAGACCCTAGAAACGTCATCTGTTCCCCCGTCTTCCAAGTCTCGTCGATATGGTCGGATTAGAAGCAAGGGTTGCATTGCTGTCAAGAAAGACTTTTAGAAAAAGCTTAATAAGGACGAAACGAAGAGACCGGGTATTTGGCGCCATCCCAGGATGGCGCGCCAGAAGGCTTTAGGCCCTGCAGACACGGCAAACTTTGTATGGTGGAGTTTCTCCAGGCGCACCGTTCGCTGGGATGCCCAACGAACGCAATCTGCCGGCAGAGGCAGATCTCCGGCCAATATGTCGGCGAACCTGTCGATTAGACCGGTATCGCTATCGGGTGCCCGGATGCCGGATGCTGGACGATATCCATATCGAGGCCGTAGATCGCCCGCAGCTTCTCGGAGGTAAGGATATCCTCCGGTGGGCCATCGGCGATGATCCTGCCTGAATGTAGGGCAATGATGTGGTCGCAGAAGCGAGCCGCCATATTGACGTCGTGCAAGACGACGACGACGCCGAGACCCTTGGCATGGCTGAGGCTCTGGACCAGTGACAGCACCTCGATCTGATGCGCGATGTCGAGGGCGGAGATGGGCTCGTCGAGCAGCAGGCATTCGGCATCCTGCGCGACAAGCATGGCAAGCCAGACGCGCTGGCGCTCGCCGCCGGAAAGCGTGTCGACGAGGCGATCGGCCATGCCGGTGATGTCGGTGAGCTGCATGGCCTCTTCGACCTTGTCACGATCGGTCTGGCCGAAACGGCCGAGCGCCCCGTGCCAGGGATAACGCCCGAGCGCCACGAGTTCGCGCACCAGCATGCCGGCCGCCGCTGGTGTCGCCTGCGGCAGATAGGCGACCTTGCGGGCAAAAGCGCGATCGCCCCAATCGGCCAAGGGCTTACCTTCGAAGCGGATGGAGCCGCTTGCCGGAGGCTGCTGGCGTGCCAGCAGTTTCAGCAGCGTCGACTTTCCAGAACCATTGTGGCCGATGAGGCCGACCGTGCGCCGCGGGGCAAGCGACAGGCTCAGCGGCTGCAGCAGCGTGCGCCCCGATATAGCAAAGGAGACGGCATCGAGCTGGAAGAGCGCCTCGCCATTCAATGTCGAAACGCCTGCCGGAGCTAGCCGCGGTGCTTCAGAGGCAGTCGTCATCATCTTATCGTCCTTTATCACTTCGCCGCATTCGGCCGCAGATGGCTGCGTATGCGTCCTAGCAAGAGATTGGTCCTGCTCGCTACAATTATTCTTGAGTTTAGTGCACTTGTTTTCGCATCAGCCAGAGGAAATAAGGGCCGCCGATCAGGGTAGCGACGATACCGACCGGCAACTGGTTCGGAAACAACGCGACACGCCCGATGAAGTCGGCAAGGATCGTAAGTGCGGCACCGGCCATTGCCGCGGCGATCATGTGCGCAAGCGCGCGTTGGAAGCCGAGTGTGCGTGCGATGTGTGGCGCCATCAGGCCGACGAAACTGAGCGGGCCGATCAACAGCGTTGCCGCAGCAGCCGTAATGGCGGACAGGAGCAGGAGTGCGGTCCGGCTGACGGATATGTTGAGACCGAGGGCTTTCGAGGATGGAGCGCCCAGCGGCAATAGATCGAGCCAACGGCTAAAGAACGGCGCGATCAGGAGCGCGATGATTGCGACGGTGACGGCGATTTCGGCCTGCATCGGAGTGGTGCTGTATGTGGAGCCCGCCATCCACTGCAAGACGCCGTAGACTTTCGGCAGGCCGGTGCCGAGCAGCACGGCAATCAGCGCCGCAAACGCCGTATTGATCGCGATGCCGAAGAGAAGCACATGGTCCGGATTGTAACGGCTGCGCCGCGCCATCAGCAGAACCGTGATGAGGCTGACGACGGCACCGGCAGCGGCTGCTCCCAATTGCGTCAGCGGCGTGAAGGCCGGCGCCAAGAGAACGAGCAGGAGGATACCGACGGCAGCGCCGGTGCTGACGCCGATGACTTCGGGGCTTGCCATCGGATTGCCGGTCATGCGCTGGATGATCGTTCCCGAGAGGGCGAAGAGGATGCCGGCTGCGGCCGCGGCGGCCAGGCGAGGCAAGCGCCAAACCAGCAGCGATTGCATCTTCGCGGGGGACGCGAAGCTCCATCCGGAAAGCGAGGGGCCGAGAGAGAGCGAAATCCAGATTAGCAACGCCAATAGGGCAGCGGTGAGCGCCAGATAGAGAAGGGGACGCTGATTGCGCCGTTCCGTGGGCGGCGGCGCAGGTGTTTCCACGATGCGCAGCCGTCCCAGGAAGATGGCGATGAGGGGAGCGCCGAAAAGTCCGGTCGCGGCACCGGCAGGTATCTCCCGCATGAAGTTAGCGGCTTGCTGCAGGGCCTCGTCGGCAGCAAGCAACAGGATCGCGCCGATGATGGTGCTTGCGATCATCCGCTGCGGCAGTCTGCGAGCCCCGCTCGCACGGGCGATAAACGGTGCTGCAAAACCGACGAAGCCGATGACGCCGACTGCGCTGACCGTGAAGGCGGCGAGCATGACGGCAAGCACGATCGACAGCAGGCGCACGGAGGAAAGCGACAGGCCAAGCGATCTCGCTCCTTCGTCGTTCAACGACAATAGATTCAGCGGCCGCGCGAGAAGTGCCGCGCCGAGGACGCCGGCGACCGCGCAAGGGGCAAGGCGAGAAACGGCCGACCAGTCGTTCTGGGTCAGCGAGCCGCTGGCCCAGACAAACAGTCCGCTCATTCCCATGCTGTAGGAGAGGCTGACGGCGGCGGAAATCGCGCCGCAGACGAAGGTGATGACGAGACCTGCGAGGATCAGCGATATCGGCGCAAGGCGATGCGGCCATGCAATCAAGAAGACGAGCGCAAAAGCCGACAAGCCGCCGGCAAGGGCAATCAGCTCGCGCGCAGACGATGCGAGTGCTGGCGCCCAGAGGCCGGCAACCGCTAGGGCAAGATAGGCGCCCGCCGAGACGCCGAGCGTCGAGGGGTCGGCGAGCGGCGTGCGCAACACCTGCTGAAAGATCACGCCGGACAGGCCGAGCACACCGCCCGCGACGAGGGCGATGACGAAGCGTGGCAGGACGCTGTCGTGAACGAGAACCTGCGTATAGGAATTGAGATCCGGGCTGGCGAGCACTTGCCACCAGTCCTGGAAGGGTAGCAGGCCGGAAATCCGCGCCGCCGCCGAAACGATGGCGGCTGCAAAGAGCACGGCGACGATAATGGCCGGGCCCGGGCGAAGCCTGTCTTGCGTCGAGATCATGGCGCATCACCCTTTTCACCCAGGGCCGAGGTCAGAAGGCGTGAGAAGCGCATTGCGGATGGCAGACCGCCAGAGCCGAGTACGGCCGGCAGGAGGTGCAGCCGTCTTTCGCGAACGAAGGGAAAGGTCCGCCACAGGCGGTTTTCCGTCAGCCGAGCTGCCATTCCAGGCATGACCGGACTATCGAGTAGGATCATGGTGGCGTCGCCATAGGCTCCGAGTTTTTCCAGCCCGACAATGTTGAATTCTCCTCGGATCGTCGTGTCGGCATTGGTCAGCCCGCATCGCCGCAGCACGCCGCCATAGAGGCTGTCGGGACCGAAGAGGCTCACATGCCTGTTATCCAGCGGGCTTGCGACGAGCAGAGGTATGCTCGCTTGGCCGGAGAGGCGTTCGGTCGTGGCGGCCAGCTCGCCTCGGGTAGCGTCTACCAGACGCTTGCCCGCATCGGCAGCGCCGATCCTGTCTGCGAGCCCGAGCGTGGCCTTCTCGGCTATTTCCAGCACGTCCGGCGCGGGCTGAAAGAGGGTGGTGCCGTAGACGGGCGCGATACGCTGCAGCATAGGCGCGGCCTGTTGTAGCATTGGCGTTGCGACGATGAGCTGCGGAGCAAGCGCCTGGAGAAGCTCGAAATTCGGGGTAAACAGCAGACCCACATCGACCACGGAATCCGGAAGAACGGGATCAACCACGTAGCGGGCATACCAGGCGGGAGCCGGCACGCCCACCGGAACGACGCCGAGACTGACGAGCGTTGCGGCGATCCCCCAATCCAGCGCAGCAATGCGAGAGACGGGGCCAGCCGATGGACCGGGTAAGGCGGCAGCTTTCAGGGGGAAGCCGCCTGCCCAAGAGGCTGCAATGCCAGCCAATAGCGCGCGACGGCTGATGCCGGCCATCGGCGCCCTTGCGAATCCCCTCACCATTTATACCCGAGCGTTGCAAAGACGGTGCGGCGCATGCCGTAGACGCAGCCGATCGCGGTGCAATCGCTGACGAACTTCTTGTCGAACAGATTGGATACGTTCAAGGCGAATGTGGCTCCGCGCATCTCGTTCGAGAGTTTCCCGAGATCGTAGTTCAGCGCCGCGTCGAATACTATATGGTCCGGTATCTTCGCGGTATTGGCATTGGTCGTATAGCGGCTGCCGATGTAGCGGGCGCCGAACCCGAGGCCAAGCCCGTCGACCGCACCGTCCTGGAATTTGTAATCAGCCCACAACGAGGCGGTGTTTGCCGGCAGGTTAGCAATCCGGTTGCCTGCCGTCCCGTCGCTCGCCTTCAAGATCTCGTTATCCAGATAGGCGTAGGAAGCCGTGACGTTGAGCTCGTCCGTGAGGCTTGCGACGGCGGAAACCTGCGCGCCTCGGCTTCTGATTTCGCCGACCTGCGTCTGGACGACCGGCGCCGTCAACGTCTGGGTCACGTAATTCTGCTGCGTCAGATCATAGAGTGAAGCGGTTATGAAGCTATCGAAGCCCGTCGGCTGATATTTGAAGCCGACTTCATATTGCTTGCCTGTGGTCGGCTTGAAGGGGTCGCCGGTCGGGCCGACACCGATCGTTGGGCTGAAGGAGGTGGCATAGCTCACATAGGGCGCGAAGCCATTGTCGAAGAGGTAGGTGAGCCCGGCTCGCCAGGTAAAGGCGTGATCGTTCTGGCTCGTGCTGGTGCCGTTCAGGTAATTATTGCTATCGGTCGCTGCCCAATCCTGGCGGGCGGAAAGCAGGAGTGCCCATTTGTCGAACTTGAGCTGGTCCTGTGCGTAGAGACCGAATTGGCTTTGCCTCTGCTTCGCATTCTGGAACACCGGCGGCGTCGTGACCGGTTGGGTATAGTCGGGATTGTCGAGATCGAGCGATGGTCCGGCGCCATAGCGGGTGAAATTGTTCCAGTTCTTGTACTGATAATCGAGACCGAACAGGGCTTTGTGCGCGACGGCTCCGGTGTCGAAATCCGCCTCGGCCTGGTTGTCGATCCCAAGCGTGTTGAGCTGTTCCTGTGCAGTGTAGGCCGTCCGGTTCAACGTGTGGCCGTTGGCGGCGAGCGATGCAGGCTGCAATTCCGCATAGTCGACGCTCATATGCTGGAAACGCAGGTTCTGCCTGACGGTCCAGACATCGTCGAAACGATGTTCGAACTTGTAGCCGATGCTCTCCTGCTGGCGGCGCATGTGATCGAAATCCTTGTCCCCTGTGAAGAGGTCGGTCGGGAAATAGGTGCCGAGGCTTGTCGGAACGAGTGTTCCCGTCGTCGGCAGACGGCTCCAGAAACCGCCCTTCGGATCGTTGAGGTAGTCGCCGAGGATGGTAAGCTTGGTGTCTTCATCCGGCTTGATCGTGACGGCGGGCGCGATCTCGATGCGCTCTTCGCGCTGGTTTTCGACCTGCGTACCTGTCGTGCGTCCCAGCCCCGTCAGGCGATAGAGCAGCGTGCCGTCGTCGTTTACCGGTCCGCTGAAATCGAAGGCAGCCTGGGCACGGTTGTAGCTGCCGCTTTGCAGCTGGATTTCGTGAAGCGGCTCATCGGTCGGCTTCTTGCCGACCAGATTGAGAATGCCGCCAGGCGAACCCTGACCATAAAGAACGGAAGATGGGCCCTGCAGGACTTCGATACTGTCGAGGAAGAAGGGGTCGACCTTCGGCGCGCTCCAGGTTCCCTGCTGCAGCTTGAGGCCGTTGTAATATTGATCGACCTGGAAGCCGCGAATGAGAAAGTTGTCCAGCCGGTTGTCCGGGCTATCCGGCGTGGTGATGCCAGCGGAGTAGGCGATGGCCTGACGAACGGTCTGCGGCTTTTGAACTTCGAGTTGCGCTTTGGTCACCACCTGCACGGATTGCGGCGTTTCCAGCAGCGGAATATCCGTCTTCGATGCGACGCTGCCGTTGGTGGAGATAAAGCCGTTCTCCTTGCCCGCCTGCACGACAATGGGAGCAAGCGCCGTCGCCCCATCGGCGGCCCCAGAACCGGTAGCCGTGCCTGTCGGCTTGGAAATCGTCACCGTCGACGCGTTGGTGAAATGGTAGATGAGACCCGATCCCGCCAGGATCTTTTGCAACGCTTCCGTTCTGGTAAGAGATCCCTGGGCACCCTTGGAGCTTATTCCACGTGCAAGGTCGGCGCTGAAGAACAGCTGGACGCCCGTGACCTTGGAGAATTGAACGAGGGCCTGGGATAACGGCTGCGGCGCGATGTCGTATGAAACGCGACCGGTCTTTTCCGCGGCCTGGGCAAATGACGGGGTCGGCACGAAAGCAACGGTGCAGAGCGCGGTTGATACCATGAGTACAATCGCCAGCGAGCGGCTTTGCCGCAAGCTGCCCGCAGTGTTGTCCTGTCCTGATTCCTGATTTCCGTTAACGCGGTACCGCATCGCCCCACCTGCATCCTGCTTCCCGCCCATCGCGGGATTTCTGTTCGAGAGGGTCACGGATTGCTTCCCTCGAAACCTTAGACACCAGGAGGGCCGGAGCTAATGAATGAGTTGAGAAAAAAATTCATGTTTTTGCAATGTTAGCCGGCGCGATAGACCAGCGTGACATAGTTGGCGGCATTGAGGAGGCGAATGCCAAGCGTGTCGGCGATCGTCTGCAGGGCGCTTTCAGTGTGCTTTGTTTCGAAGATCGCGGTTACGGGTGTGTCTCCGATGCTCTCGCTCATGAGGATAATGCGGCCACGCCGATAGCGCTCCAGCTCGGCCAACACGCGCCTCAAGGGAACGTCCTGGAAGACGATGCGATCGCTGCGCCATGCCTCCACGGTATCGAGGCTCGCCTGGATCGGCTCGCCGAGCCTGCCACCGCCATAACTGACCTGCCATCCTTCTTCCAGCTGCAGATTGGCAAGGCTCTCCGTCTGCACCTGGACGGCATGTTCGCTGACTGCGACGGTGACGATATCCTCGACGAACTTCAGATCGAATTTCGTTCCCAGCGCCCGTGTCGTCCCGCCACCGGCCTGTACGAGAAAGGCGCGTTTCGGATCTGGGGAAACGTCAAAGAATCCTTCGCCGCGGTAAAGCTCGATGCGCCGTTCGGTCCCGGTGAAGAAGGTCGAGAGCGCCGAATAGCTGCCGAGCTCGATGGAGCTGCCGTCTTGCAGGCGGATCGTCCGGCGTTCGCCGATGTCCGTCGTATATTCGGCAAAGAGACCCGGCTGGCTCAGGGCATAAAGGCTGCCCGCTCCACCAATGAGCGCGATTGTGCCCAGCATGACGTTGCGTCGTGATAGCAGCGATCGGCCGCGGCGCAGCCGGTCGAACTCCGGCTGCATGATATCGAAACGGGCCCAGAGAGCCTTTGCATGCTTCCAGGCGGCGGCGTGTGCGTCATCGGCCGCGAGCCAGGCCTCGAACGCCTGCCGATCGGCGGCCGTGACCTTTTCGTCGCGCATGCGTACGAACCATTCCAAGGCTTCCATGACGATCGGATCGGTCGCGTCCTCGCTCATATCGCTCCAAAACCGAGAGGTTTCCCGCTCGATGTGCCATTGCTCTTAATCTTCATGACACTCCTACAGCGCAATCTAATGAACCGAGGGCCAGATTATTTGCCGCCGATTTTCCGATCGAGATCGGCCAGCGCAATAACGATGTGCGAAATGACGGTATTACGGGAAATGCCAAGGCGTACCGCGATCTCGTCGTAGCTCATGCCTTCGAATTTATTGAGGACAAAGGCTTCCCGCCTTTTGGGTGGAAGAGAGGCGACGGCCTGAAGCACCCGGCGTAGCTCGCAGCGATAGACCACCGTCATTTCGGGAGAGGGCTGCAGGTCCGGTATGGCGTGGAGTTCGGCGTCCGAAACCCCGACCTCGTTGTGCCGCTTGAGATCACGCAGGTGATTGAGCGCGAGATTGCGCGCCGTCGCTCTCAGATAGGCCGGGCAATTGTCGATATTGCCGCCGTCTACGGCTGCCAGTAATTTGACGAAGGTTTGATGGACAAGGTCTTCCGTTGTCGTCCTGCTGCCGACAAGGCGTCTGACAAGCCGACGCAATCGCCCCTGTTCCGACGTATACAAGCCGGCAATGTCTATGGTCTTGGCATTCATCAACTGCGTCCGGACTAGGAGCGGGTAAAGCCCATCACTCGGCAGTAGGTGATCGATAAAATCCTTGCAATCTCAATATTTTAGAGCGTTTCTAAAGTTGAGGACGCCGATATGGGGCTAAACCTGACATGAGGGAATAAGTCCTTGCTTTCATTCGATTTGCTCTATTTTAATCGAGTATTTATCTATACTAAAATCCTCATGTTTTTAGGCGTCTGTTGCCGTTCGGCAACGCGGTTGCCTGTCGTCGTCATGGTATTGTCGGCGTGATCCTCATTGCAGAGGACGCGCGATCGCGCCAGTTCGAGGCTGGATCGACAGGTTTTCGTCCTCGCGATCCGTCTCGAGCCGTTGCAGGATCGGGCAATGCGGACGATGGTCGCCGTGGCAGGAATTGACGAGCATGGTCAACGTATGCTCCATGTCCTGCAGGTCGGCGATCTTCTTCTTCAGCGCTTCGATATGGCCTTGCGCCAGGCGCTTGACCTCGGCGCTCTGGCGGGTTTCGTCGCGCCAGAGTTCAAGGAGTTCGCTGATTTCGGCGACCGCAAAGCCGAGATCGCGCGCCCGGCGGATGAAGCGCAGCATGTGGACGTCGGTATCGGAGTAGTCGCGATAGCCCGATGCGGTTCTGCCGGCGGCCGGAATGAGGCCGGTTTCTTCGTAGTAGCGGATCATCTTGGCCGAAACGCCCGATGCCTTGGCTGCCTGTCCGATATTCATGAATGCTCTCCTGACATGGAGCAGCCGGCCCGAAAGGCCCGGCTGCAGACGGTTGTTAGTCTACGACCTTGAAACGGCGCAGCCGCAGCGCATTGCCGAGCACGAAAACACTCGACAGGGCCATGGCGCCGGCGGCAAAGACCGGCGAGAGCAGGATGCCGAAGGCCGGATAGAGCGCGCCGGCGGCGACCGGGATCAGAGCCGTATTATAGGCGAAGGCCCAGAACAGGTTCTGCCTGATGTTGCCGATCGTCGCCTTGGACAAGGAGATGGCGTTAGGCACGCCCTGCAGGCTTCCCGACATCAGGACGACATCGGCCGCCTCAATGGCGATATCCGTGCCTGTGCCGATGGCAAGGCCGACGTCGGCCTCGGCCAGAGCCGGCGCATCGTTGATGCCATCGCCGACGAAGGCCACCTTGCCGTACTGGCGCTTCAACCGACGAACCGCCTCCACCTTGCCGTCGGGCAGTACTTCGGCCACGACCTCATCGATGCCGAGCCGTGCGGCGATTGCCTTGGCGGTGCGGGCATTGTCGCCGGTGATCATAGCGACCTTCAGGCCGAGATCGTGCATTGCCTTGATCGCTGCCGGCGTCGTCTCCTTGATCGGATCGGCGACCGCAATGATCGCCGCGAGCCTGCCGTCGATTGCCACATAGAGCGGCGACTTGCCCTGGTTGCCGAGGCGTTCGGCAGTGGCGGAAAAGCATGCAACGTCAAGCCCAAGCTCGGCCATGAAACGGTCGGCGCCGATCTCGATGCGCTTGCCGCCGGCCTGTGCCCGGACGCCGAAGCCCGTCACCGATTCAAAGTTCGACACGTCCGGCAGCACCAGATTTTCCGAAGCGGCTGCTTCGACGATCGCCCGGGCGATAGGATGTTCCGACTTGGCCTCCACTGTCGCAACCAGGCTCAACACGTCGGAGCGGTCGAAACCCGCTGCCAGTTCCAGATCGGTCAGCGCCGGTTTGCCTTCGGTCAGCGTGCCCGTCTTGTCGACGGCGACGACGCTCGCATCCTTGAGCAGCTGCAAGGCTTCGCCCTTGCGGAACAGCACGCCCAGCTCCGCTCCGCGACCGGTGCCGACCATGATCGAGGTGGGGGTGGCAAGCCCCATGGCGCATGGGCAGGCGATGATGAGGACGGCAACCGCATTGACCAGCGCGAAGGTGAGGGCGGGCGAGGGGCCAAAATAGAACCAGGCGGCAAAGGTCGCGGTAGCCACGACCATCACGGCCGGCACGAACCACATGGTCACCTTGTCGACCATAGCCTGGATCGGCAGCTTTGACCCTTGGGCTTCCTCGACCATGCGGATGATCTGCGACAGCACCGTATCGCCGCCGACGGCGGTGGCGCGGAGGGCAAAGGCGCCTTTCTGGTTGACCGTGCCGCTGACGACTTCGCTACCTGCCGTCTTCAGGACCGGGATGGGCTCGCCTGTTATCATCGATTCGTCGACATAACTTTCACCCTCGATCAGTTCTCCGTCGACCGGGACCCGCTCGCCGGGGCGGACCTCGACGATGTCGCCGGAGACGACTGAGTCGATCGGCAGATCGATCGCCTTGCCGTCGCGGCGAACACGCGCCGTCTTGGCCTGAAGATTGACCAAGCGCTTGATCGCTTCGGACGTGCGCCCCTTGGCCCTGGCTTCGAGCAACCGCCCGAGCAGGATCAGCGTGACGATGACGGCGGCGGCTTCGAAATAGACGTTGATCGTGCCAGACGGCAGCAGGCCGGGTGCGAAGGTCGCGACCAGCGAATAGCCGTAAGCCGCCAGCGAGCCGACCGCAACCAGCGAGTTCATGTCTGGTGCAAGGTGAAGGAGAGCTGGAAGCCCCTTTTGATAAAAGCGGATGCCGGGCACGAAGAGGACGAGCGTTGTTAGCGCAAGCTGAATATACCAGCTCCACTGCATCCCGATCGTTTCCGCGATCAGACCGTGGACGCCGGGGATGAGGTGCGATCCCATTTCCAGCAGAAAGACCGGTGCCGTCAATATTGCGGCGATGGCAAAATCGCGGGTGAGTTCCCGACGTTCGGCTTCTTTCCTTTTCGCACGTCCGGCTTCGTCGTCTTCGATCTCGCCGGGTGCGGTGGCGCCGATCGCCTTCGCCTCGTAGCCGGCGTCTTCGATTGCCGCGATCAGGTTGGTGACATCGGCAGATCCCTTGATCGTCGCCCGTTCCGTCGCGAGATTGACGGCGGCTTGCGTGACGCCGGGCACAGCCCTCAGGGCGCGTTCCACCCGGCCGACGCAGGATGCGCAGGTCATTCCTTCTACCAGGAGCTCGATGAAGCTGGTGGATGAGGCTGGCTTCGTGGGCACCGAATAACCGACATCTTCAACGGCTTCGACAAGCTTGGCATGGTCGACCGTGCCGCTCGTTGTGAGGCTTGCCCGCTCGGTGGCGAGATTGACCGACACGGTCTCGACGCCGGGTACAGCCTTTAAGGCTTTCTCGACGCGGCCGACGCAAGATGCGCAGCTCATGCCCTCGATGGGGAGGGTTATTGCAGCAGATAGATCTGTCTTTCGAACGGGGGCATTCATAGCCGCCTCCTTAATCCTATTCCGAAATTCGAGTTCGGATTGAAGATGGAGCTTCCAACCATGGGAAGGTCAATAGCATTTTTTTCGTCGTGTGGCACTTGACCTTCCCATGGTTGGAAACCCCACTTTGAACGCCGTGAGATCAAAACCAAGGAGATTTCTCATGGACCTCAAAATCGAAAACATGACCTGCGGCGGCTGTGCCAGATCGGTCACCAAGGCGATCCAGTCCGTCGATCCCGCAGCCAGGGTCGAGGCCGATCCCGCTACCCGCACGGTCAAGGTCGACACGACCGCGACAGGCGCTGCCCTTCGCAAAGTGCTGGAAGAGGCCGGCTATCCGGCGAATTTGGATCATCTGGGATAGCGATGATGGTCATGCTCTTTTCGAATGTCGCCGCAAGCATGCCGCGATGCTTAGGAATGGGGCCGATTTCACTTTTGCCTGCGCGAGCCTGATGTTCGGCTCTTGCGCAGGCAGCAGGTTACGCGCTTTTATGTAAGCGCGTTCTACTGCAGCGAAAGTGTTCGCAGCCGCCTCGGAGGAGGGCAGCTGCGATCCCGCAGTGGATGCCGATTTGTGCTGGCAGTGGCATTCAAGGGGAGGATTCGATGGCCGACAATTATCAGACGCAGTATCGCGAACGCGTGCGTCCCGCACATGAGGCCGTTGCCTTGATACCGTCGGGTGCGAAGGTCGCGATGCCGATCGCCGCCGGTCAGCCGCCTGCCATCCTTGCTGCATTGGCCGATCGTGCCCGGGCCGGGGCAGTGGAAGACGTCCGGCTCTATTATCTGTTGTGTACGGGTGTAGCCGGCTCCAGCGTATTTGAGTTCGAGCTGCGCGACCGCATCATCCCGATGAGCTATTTTCATGGAGGGGTGGACCGCGCACTCGACAAGAAGCGCATGGCGGAAATGTTGCCCGCCGGCGAACTTGTCCCCTGTCATTTCAGCCAGGTGCCGCGCTCGCTTGTCGAGCATGTCGGCGTCGATACGTTGGTCGCGACTGTTTCGCCCATGGATGCGGAGGGTAATTTCAGCCTCGGCGCCAGTACGGATTATGCGCTTGCAGTTGCCCGCAAGCCGGGAGCCCGGCTGATCCTCGAGGTCAATCCCAGCATGCCCTACGTGCGCGGCAATTGCATGATCCCCGTGTCGAATGTCGCGGCCCTTGTCGAGAATGACGCAAGCCTCCCGGCGCTTCCTGCCGCGCCCCGTTCGGAAGTAGACGATACCATCGGCGCGATCATTGCAGGGCTCGTGGATGATGGTGATTGCCTGCAGATGGGCATCGGTGCGCTGCCCGATGCGGTTTGCGCCGGCCTTTCCCAGCATCGCCATGTCGGCATCCATACCGAAATGATGACATCGGGGCTTGCCGCTCTGGTCAGGGCAGGCGTGGTCGACAACAGCCGCAAGCAGATCCATGTCGGACGAACGATCTTCACCTTTGCGCTGGGTGACAAGCCGCTCTACGATTTCCTGAACAACAATCCGGATGTCGAAGCGCATCCCGTCGACTATGTGAACAATCCGTTCGTCATCGCGCAGAACGACCGGATGGTGTCGGTCAATGCGACGATGCAAATCGATCTCAATGGGGCCTGCAATTCTGAATTCGTCAATGGAAGGCAGTTCAGCGGATCGGGCGGTCAGGTGGATTTCGTGCGTGGCGCCTATGCTTCGCGTGGCGGCCGCTCGATCATCGCCTGTCACGCGACGGCGGCCAAGGGAACGCTTTCGCGGATCGTTCCAACGCTGACAGGCCCGGTGACGACGTCGCGCAACGATATTCACATCGTCGTCACGGAATATGGCTGGGCCAATCTCAAGGGTAAATCTGTAGCCGAACGGGCAAAGGCGCTGATCGGGCTTGCTCATCCCGATTTCCGCGAGGAACTGGACCGGGCAGCCCATCAGGCGGGGCTTTACGGACGGGACTGATGCTATTTCGCCAGCGGCGAACGCGAGATCATCGGTCTCGCTCGAACAATAAGAAGGACCCGGAGGGAAACCGGATCCTTCCGGCTTTGATCGGAGGTCAACCGATCATTTTGAGAAGCCTGATGGATCGGTACATCAGGCTTCTCGCACCTGGTCCCAGGTAGACCAGGTAACTTGGCTATTAGAAGCTACGCTGGAAGCGCAGGATACCAGCCCACTGATCCTGGTTCACAGAATCGAAGTTGGTGTAGGATACTTCCGGCGTGATCTGCAGGTTTTTGACCGGGTTGAACCGGAGGTTCGTGGTCGCTGCGAAGATCTTCGAGTCGGTGTAGGCGAGCTGGAGGTTCCACTTCAGCTTTTCGTTGATCGGAACGCCAACGCCGCCCCAAACAGCCCAGTCACCCCAGCCGCACTTCGATGCATCGTTAACCGGGCAAGAAGAACGAGCCAGGTTGGTGCCGGCGTACTTGTTGAGGTTGTCGCCGTCCGTGTTCCAGCCACCCATCAAGAAGGCAGAGAATACGCCGAAGTCTGCATCAACACGAGCCTTGATGGCGCCTTCCGACTTGATCGAGTCGTAACCGCCAACGACCTTGAAGCCCCATGCGCCGGACTTGAAGCCAGCACCGGCAACAACGTCAGGAGCGTAGTGGTTGGCCTTGTCGTCCGATGCCCAGCTTGCGCCGTAGCCGGCGCCCGAACCGCTGGAATTGCTGTCTTCGAGCGAGACGACAGCCGTGAAGCCGTTGCCTGCGTCGTAGTTGTAGGTCAACTGGTTCAGTTCGTACGGGCCGTCATAGATCACGTCGTCGTTCATGACGTCGCCGGCGTAGCCCATGTAGTAGTTGAACTGCGAGTCGGCCTTACCGACGAGGAAACCGCCGAGGCTGATGTTGGCCCACAGCAGCTTGGTGCTGGTGGTGTTGCCTTCCTGCCAATCCCAACGGATGACCGTGTTGGTCTTCAGCGGGCCGTATTCGGTGTCAGTTGCCGTGTCGAGCGCCAGCTGAGCGCGGGTGTGCCAGAGAGTGCCGTTACGGCTGTTTGCATTGTAGGCATCGTACCACTTGCCTTCGGTACGGACCATGCCGCCGACCTTGAGGCAGGTTTCGGTGCCCGGAATGAAGAAGTAGCCTGCACCGTATGCGTCGCAGATGCGAACGTATTCCAGCGGCTCGGGCTCAGCAGCAACGATAGCGTCGGCTGCATGGGCGCCGGATACTGCTGCCAGCGCAGCAGCGGAGCCGAGAAGAAGGCTCTTGATGTTCATTTTTAACTCCTGGTTGTAACTAGTCGTACATATCCCGAGGAGCGAGTACAATAGGCTACCCTGGAAACGCTCTCTTGCAAACAGAAAGCAAAACCAGGCACTGCATCTGCAATAGACTGCCGGTATTATCCCCACCCCTATGGAACCTCGTTAGCTGGCGGCTGAAACAACAACCCCACCAGATCGCAAGCTAACCAGATCCTGACGACAGACCTATATACATTCAGGTTGTTTGTAAATCCGTTGCAGCAACATTCAGAAATGGAAAAAATAGCTGTTGATTTAATGCAACACATTTTTGGCGTGAGCGCATGAGAAAGAGGTGTTGCTCGACGCAATCGGCGTTGCGATTGAATATCCTCTGATGCGGCATCGCCGGCATCCAACGGATGCCTTCACTCGGCGATCGTAAGAAGCTCGATGGGCTCGGCAAAACCCTTCAACTGCCGCCGTCCGATCGAGATCGCATCCGGGATATCGGCCTGTTGCTGGAACGCCCCCGACATCAGCAGCGCTTCGCCGCCTTCGCTGCAGACATTTTGGATACGGCTGACGATATTCACGTCAGGACCGATCAAGGTGAAATCCAGGCGGTTGCCCGAGCCGACATTGCCGTAGCTCACCTCGCCGTAATGCAGCGCGATGCCAACCTTGATGCGGATTCCGTCGTAGTCGAAGCGCGCTATTGCATCGAGGATCGTCTTTGCCGCGGTCAACGCGGCGTTGCAGGCTCCGTTCGCATCGGCGCCGGGAAAGAATGCGAGAACCGCATCGCCCATGAATTTCAATATTTCGCCGCCTTCAAGGGTGATCGCCGGTACGACCTTATCGAAATAGGCGTTCAGCAGCCCCAGCACCGTGCCGCCGGGCACCCGATTCGAAAGTTCGGTGAAGCCGCGCAGGTCACAAAGGAGAAGTGCTGCCTCCATTGATTCGATTTCGCCGCGACGGATGTGCCCTGCCAGAATGCGGCTCGCCGTCATCGGCCCGATATAGGTGTCGAGAAGGCTGAGTTCGCATTGTCTGAGGACGCGCAACTCGCAAGTGTTACGCAACGCCGGCAGGATGCGCTCGATCAGATCCTGCTCGCCGGGCGCGAAGCCGCCTGCTCGCCGGGTGGCGAAGACAGCGCTGCTGATGGGCCCGTCGGCATTACAGAGCGGAGCCACGATCAACTGGACGAGCCCACGGCCGGAGAAGATGTCGATATGCTGCCATCGCCCATGCGGGCTCTCGCCCGGGCCGACGACGAGCGTCTCGCGCATCTCCTGTGCCTTTATGAGCGGCGTATTGGCCAGCGCGAGCCGCGAGCCGTGCTCCCGTTCGTGGATCTCGACCGGCTCGCCCGGTGCCCAGGCAAAGGTGCGGCCGACGAATTCAGGGTGGAGCGTCGCCAGGTGCAGCGTCAGCCGGTCGATGGGAAGGCCAAGCGCCTGGAGGCGCCGCCCGAGCCCACCGACGAGGCCCGCATCATCAAGAGCATGGCATTCGTCGCCCGTCAGCCATTCGATGAGGTTCAGGGTTGTCGCAGTGTTGACGCCGCTATGCGTCACTCTGGAGCTTACGGGTGCCGTCTTCGGCATATCGTGCAGCAAGGTCATGGCTATCTCCTCCTCCTTGCGACGCGGCTCAATGTGCCGCGCCGCCCGAGAGGTGACCGGGTTTCTTTAAAAGCAGGCTGGCGATCAGGGCGACGACCAGCGCGACGCCGAGCAGGTAGAAGGTGTCGCTGAAGGCCATGATATTGGCCTGCGTGCGCAGATCGGAAGCGATGGCGACAATGGCCTTGTGGGTGGCAAGCGCCTGATCGCTGACGCCATGGTTCATGAAGTAGTTGGTGAGGTTGGCGATGCGCGCACGCGTCGCCTCTTCGAACATGGAGACCGAATTGGTGAGAATGTTCGAGTGGAACTGCTCGCGTTTGGTGAGGAAGGTCTGAAGTGCCGCGATGCCGACCGCACCGCCGAGGTTGCGCATCATGTTGAACAGCGCCGAGGCGGAGCCGGCGTTTTCCTGTTCGATACCGGCAGTCGCGATTGCGGTCAGCGGCGTGAATGCGAGCGCCTGGCCGACGGCACGGACGATGTTCGGCCAGAAAAGCTGGTCGCTGGCGTAGTCGCCCGTCATGTAGACGTTCATGAAGTTCGAAGCCGCAAAGAGCGCAAAGCCGACGACGATCAGCAGACGGGCATCGAAGCGCTTCATCAGCCGCGGCACAAGCGGGATCAGGATCAACTGCGGAATGCCGGTCCAGGCGAGCACCATGCCGATCTGTTCGGAATTATAACCCTGAATGCGTGTCAGATAGATCGGCAGGATGAAGACCGAGCCGTAGAGCGCAATGCCGAGCAGGAAGTTGGCGACGATGCCAAAGCCGAAATTGCGGCGCATCAGCAAGCGCAGGTTGAGAAGCGGATGGGCGGCGCGAAGCTCGATGATAAGAAAGAGCGTCAGAGACACGGCAGCGATGACGGAAAGCCGGACGATAAAGGGTGAACCGAACCAGTCGTCCTTGTTGCCTTCCTCGAGCACGGTCTGCAGCGCGGCAAGGCCGATCGCCATGGTGATTATTCCGGGCCAGTCGCCCTTGGCCAGCAGTGAAAGATTCATCGGTGAGCGATCAAGCGAGGCCCAGAGCATGCCGACCATGAGAACGCCGGGCACGAGGTTGACGTAGAAAATATATTCCCAACCCCAGTTTTCGGTGAGATAGCCGCCGATGGTCGGGCCGATTGCCGGTGCGAAGGTCGCGGAAAGGGCAAAGAGCGCAAGGCCCATCGGCTGCTTGGGTTTCGGCAGCAGGGTGATGATGATCGTAAAGGCCATCGGGATCAGCACGCCGCCGGAGAAACCCTGTATGGCGCGCAGGATGATCATCTGCTGCAGGTTCGCTGCAAAGGCGCAAGCGACCGAGAAGACGAGGAAGAGGATCGCGTTGGTCAGCAGGTAGATGCGCACGGAAAAGACGCGGGCAAGCCAGGCGCTGAGCGGGATGACGACGATCTCGGCGATGAGATAGGAGGTCGAGATCCAGCCGCCGTCATCAGTGCCGGCGCCAATCGCGCCCTGAATGTCGGCAAGCGAAGCGTTGACGATCTGAATGTTCAGAACGGCCATGAAAGCCCCAAGCGTGGAACCGATCACGGCGGTCCACATGCGCAGTGGGGTCATTGCGGGCCGGGCGGCCGCTGCGTTTGCAGTGCTCGCGGGCGCGGCAGAGTTGTTGTTTGCGGCAATCTGAAGAGTGGCCACGGCGCTTCTCCTTCCGGCTTTTGCCAGAATAGTCTCATGACGGTATTGAGGTGATAATCGACGAAGATTAGGAAGGATCATCCAGCGTGGCTGGATAATCCCTGCGCAGCCACCGTCGAGGTTTGTGCGGCCTTCGTGTCGATTTCCGGCTCGACGGACATGCCGGAGCGCAAGAGGCCGGCGAGATTATCGTCGTCGATGACGATCTTCACCGGGATGCGCTGGACGATCTTGGTGAAGTTGCCGGTCGCGTTGTCGGGCGGTAACAGCGAGAATTCGAGCCCGCTTGCCGGCGAGAGGCTATCGACATGACCCTTTATTGTAACGTCCGGGAAGCTGTCGACCTTGATCTCGACCGGCTGGCCGGGGCGCACATAGGACAACTGCGTTTCCTTGAAATTTGCAACGACATAGACCGAATGGAGTGGCACGACAGCCATGAGCTGCGTGCCGGACGTGACATATTGTCCGACGCGGAGAGAGCGGGCGCCGACCGTTCCGTCGATGGCGGCAACGATATCGGTATAGGAAAGATTGAGTTCGGCCTGCTGGACGGCGGCGGCGGCGCGGTCGCGCTGGGCCACCGCCTGGTCACGTTGGGTCTGCAGCACCGGCACTTTGTTCTGCGCGGCAACGACTGCGGCCTGGTCGCGCTGGAGCGCGGCAACGGCTTGATCGCGGGCCGATTGCGTCTGTTCGGCCTGCGATTGGCTGCCGACGCCGTTGGTCGTCAGGCGAGCCGCACGGGCCGCGTCCGACACTGCCCAATTCAACGAGGCTTGCGAAGAGTCAGCCGTCGCCTTCGCCTGCGCGATCAGCGATTGTTGCAGCTGGATCTGTGCATCGATGTTGGAAATTGCGGCATCCGCAGCCTTGAGATCGGCTTTCACCTGGGAAAGTGCTGCCTGGAAATCGCGGTCGTCGATACGGGCGAGCACCTGGCCGGCCTTGACCTTGTCATTATCGTTGACCAGCACTTCCTTGATGTAGCCGGCGACTTTCGGCGCGATCGTGGTGTAATCGGCCTTCACATAGGCATCGTCGGTGGATTCGATGAAGCGTCCGACAGTCCAGTAATGGTAGCCGAAATCTGCACCGAAAGCGACGCCGGCGACCAGCGCCGCAATCAGCAGGCCGCGCTTGATGAGCTTTCCGCCTGCCTTGGGTGCGGCGGCGGTAACAGGCGCTTCGACAGCCGCACCCGGCACAGTCTCGGCACCTGGAGACTTCGCTATCTCGCCGACCGGAGCAGCGTCAGCTTGGCTTGCGTTTTTGAACGCTTCGTTACGGGGTAGTTCGACCATCGTCCGTTTCCTTCAATGCGCCACCCCTTTGCACGGGGCCTTTTTTGATGCGATGAAGATGCGTCCGAACGGTCCTTCTGATAATCTCCTCAAATTTGGAAGGATCATCAAGTCACAGTGGATAATCCGAGGACAATATGGATCGGTTGACCAGCCTCGCAGTCTTTGGCCGGGTGGTGGAATGTGGCGGATTTTCGGCTGCTGCCCGCCGGCTCAACATGTCCGTCACCATGGTGGGCAACCATGTGCAATCCCTGGAAGACCGGCTCGGTGTGCGGCTTCTGAACCGCACGACGCGCCGGGTCAGCCTGACGGAAACCGGTAAATATTATTATGAGCGCTCCTCGCAGATCCTTGCCGATCTTGAGGAGGCCGACCGGGCTGCTGGCGCGCTTAGCACGATGCCGCGCGGCACGCTGAAGATCTATACCAGCGGCGCCATCGTCCGCTTCCTGCTCCCCGTCATCGATGAGTTCATGACGCAATACCCCGCGATCTCGCTCGATTTCAACGTCGGCGAACGGTCGATCGACATGGTCGAGGAGGGGTATGACCTCATGATCCGAACCTTGCCGGCACCGGACTCGACACTCGTGGCGCGCAAGCTGGCGCCCTGGCGGCATATGCTCGTGTGCTCACCAGACTACCGCGACACGCATCCAATGCCCAAGGTGCCGGCCGATCTCGTGGAGCACAATTGCCTGCAATACACCTATTATCCGTATGGCGACGAATGGCGTTTCGAGGATGCCGACGGCAAGCAGGTTGGCGTCAAGATTTCGGGCAATGTCGTCTCGAACAGCGCCGAGACACTGCGCTTTCTGCTGGCAAGCGGCCAAGGCATCTTCCTTGCCCCCAGCTTCATCGTTTTCGAGGATGTCGCCGCGGGCCGCCTGGTGCGCGCCATGCCCGATTATCGGGCAGTGGAATTCACGATAAGTGCGATTTATCCGAATCGCAGCCATCTGCCGACTAAGGTGCGATTGTTCATCGACCTTTTGGCAGAGCGCTTCGTCGAACATCGCAAATGGATGACCTGAGTGGCCGATGCCTTTCGGGGCAGGTCACGCAGCTCAATCAAGGTTTCAAGATGTTCGAGGACTGTATAGAGAGTACGGCGACGCAAGGTATTATCGGCTGTTGCCGCGAGGTGGCGAGGTGACAGATCCGCGCTTGATCAGGCACGTTTTGATGGCAGTCCTCTCGGCCGGAAGATCCTTGCCGTTCAACCGCGATATCAGCCGCTCGGCCGCCTTTTTGCCCATCTCGTAGACCGGCTGGTCGATGACGGTGATCGGTGGCGTCGTGACCGTCGTCCAGTCGGCATCCAAGAACGATATCATCGAGATATCCCGCGGGACGGACAATCCCATTGCCTGCAAGCTCTTGAAGACCCGAAGCCCGACAAGGCTGTCAGAGGTGATGAGAGCGGTCGGCGGCGCGTCATCCTGCAGCAGGCTCTTTACGACGCCGTCCGTCCTCGGCTGGTCGGCTGCGCCAAGCCGCACGTAATATTGCGCCCTTTCGATGCCGGCATTCGCCTGCTCCTTCAATACGCCATCCACGCGTTCGCGCACCGCCGAATTGGTAATGCTGCGGCTGTCGCCAGGGAATTCGCTCTCGGTATCCATGGCGGATACATAGGCGATGCGGCGATGCCCCATCTCGAGAAGGTGGCGGGTGGCGATCATCGCGGCGTCGAAATCATCGCCCGTGACGGCATCGACGCCGAGCTCGGGGATGCTTCGGTCGAAGAGAACGAGCGGTACGCCGACGCGGCGTATGTCCTGAAGATGCTGCGTCCGGTCGCAGCGCGCGGGTGTTACGATCAATCCATCGACGCGCTTGCCGATCAGCAGGTCGACTGCCGATTTTTCCGCATCGAGCTCTTCGCCGGAATTGGCGATGATGACGTTGAAGCCGGCCATGCGCGCGACGTCGCTGATGCCCCTGACGGCGAGGCTGAAGAAGGCGTTCTCGATATCGCCGACGACAACCCCGATAATGCCGGATTTGCCTGTCGTCATGCTACGCGCCAGTTCGTTCGGCCGATATTCGAGTGCTGCTGCAGCAGCAAGCACCTGCTCGCGAACCTTGTCACTGACGACGCCATAACCGCCGAGCACGCGCGCGGCAGTGGCCTTCGAGACATTCGCTGCCCTGGCAACATCGGCGACGGTGACGGAGCGTTTCGAGGTGAGGGGTTCTTCCATTCGATGACGACTACAAGAGTTGTTGACGGACGGTCAATCTCAAGTTAACAAATATCAATTGAGACCGGTCTCTTTATATATGATACCGGTCTCTTGTCCAGATAATCTCTTGCCGATCTATGGGAGGAGAAGCAGACGCGCATGCATGAATGCCGATAAGAGCATCCTTCAGAGCGGAGAACGAACATGAAAATATCCCGCATAATCTCGGCCATGGCCGCGCCCCTGCGCGCCGGCGTGCTGGCCTATCTCGTAGCAGCAAGCGTCGGCCCCGCCGCCGCCGCCGACAATCCCTACAATCTCATCGATCCGGGCGTCATCAGCGTTGGCACGATGGGAGATTCCAAACCCTACACCTTCACGACGGCCGATGGTCAGTTCACCGGCTTCGACATCGAACTCTTCCTCAACGTCGCCTCCCGCATGGGTTTTCCCAAGGACAAGGTGACATTTACCGGCCAGGAATTTTCGGCTCTTCTGCCGTCGGTCGCCAATCAGCGTTTCGATGTCGCCGTTGCGGCCATCGGAACGACCGAGGGGCGCAAGAAGACGGTCGATTTCTCGGATGGTTATCTCGCCGGCTATCTCTCGGTTCTGACGTCCGATGCCTCGATCAAGGATGCAAGCGGCCTCAAGGGCAAGCGCCTCGGCGTCGTGCAGGGCACGCTGCAGGAGGTCTATGCCACCAAGAACTTTACCGGCACCGATCTCGTCAAATTTCCGGACAATAATTCGGCCGTCGCCGCGCTGAACAACGGCACCATCGACGCGCATTTCCTCGATTATGAAGCCGCCAAGCAGTATGGCGAGCGCTATCCGGCTCTGAAGATCGCGGTGAACATTCCATCCTTCGACGCACCCGCGGGATTCGTCGTTCATAAGGGTAACGACGCCTTCCGCTTGGCGCTGAACAAGGCGCTGCATGAAGCGATGCAGGATGGCACCTGGAAGACGCTCTATGAGAAGTGGTTCCCTGGTTCGCCAATGCCCGATCAATATCTTCCCAAGAAGTAAGGCCGCGCCGCCGTCCGGCTCGCCGGGCGGCGGCATTGGCTTGCCTTTAGAGTTTCATGGGGAATTGAATGGATTGGCTTGAAAACCTCCGCCGCAGCTTCCTTGACTGGGATGCCATGGCCGAAGTCCTGCCGAGCATGATCACGGTCGGACTGAAGAACACACTGATCCTGGCGGCAGCCTCCACCGTGCTCGGCGTGATCATCGGCATGGTGCTGGCGGTGATGGGCATCTCGCAGTCGCGTTGGCTGCGCCTGCCGGCGCGCATCTATACCGATATCTTCCGCGGCTTGCCGGCGATCGTGACGATCCTCATCATTGGCCAAGGCTTTGCCCGCATCGGCCGCGAACTCTTCGGCCCGTCACCCTTTCCGCTTGGGATCATCGCGCTCAGCCTGATTGCAGGCGCCTATATCGGTGAGATCTTCCGATCCGGCATTCAAAGTGTCGAGCGCGGCCAGATGGAGGCTTGCCGCGCGCTCAGCATGAGCTACGGGCAGGGGATGCGGCTGATCGTCATCCCGCAGGGGGTGCGGCGGGTCCTGCCGGCGCTCGTCAATCAGTTCATCGGAAACGTCAAGGATTCGAGCCTGGTCTATTTTCTCGGGCTGCTCGTCTCGGAGCGGGAGATCTTTCGCGTTGGCCAGGATCAGGCTGTCGTCACCGGCAATCTCTCGCCCCTCTTGCTCGCCGGCGTCTTCTATCTGGTCATCACCGTGCCGCTGACGCATCTCGTCAACTACATCGATGCCCGCCTGCGCCTTGGACGTCAGGGTCGCAGTTCCGGTGCGACGAGCGGCCTTGTCGAGGTCGGTGAGTTGGAAGCGGCGTCGGGCACGCAAGCGCGGCGCGATATTGTTGCCCGCTTCAAGGGCGGCGCCCTCAGCATCCGCGATCTCAGCATGGCCTATGGCGATCTTGAGGTGCTGAAAGGCATCGATCTCAATATTGCTCGTGGCACCGTGACCTGCATCATCGGCCCGTCCGGCTCGGGCAAGTCGACATTGCTCAGATGCCTCAACCGGTTGGTCGAACCGAAGCGTGGCGACATCCAGCTCGATGGCGAGAGCATTCTGTCCATGAAACCGGAAAGCCTGCGTCGCCGTGTCGGCATGGTGTTCCAGCATTTCAATCTCTTTCCGGATCACACCGCGCTTGAAAACGTCATGCTGTCGCTGACGAAGATCAAGAAGATGCCGAAAGCCGAAGCGCGGCGGATTGCCGAGACCCGCCTTGCGGAGGTGGGTCTTGCCGGGCGAAGGGATCACCGCCCGGCCGGCCTTTCCGGTGGACAGCAGCAGCGCGTCGCCATCGCCCGCGCGCTCGCCATGGATCCGGAAGTCGTCCTCTTTGACGAAGTCACGAGCGCGCTCGATCCGGAATTGGTGAAGGGCGTGCTCGATCTGATGGCCAATCTCGGGCGCCAGGGCATGACCATGGCGGTCGTTACCCACGAAATGGGATTTGCCCGCAAGGTCGCCGATCAGGTGATCTTCATGGACGAGGGCCGCATCGTCGAAGCAGGCCCCCCGCAACAGATCTTCGACAATCCACAAAGCGAACGACTGAAGCGCTTCCTCGCCGAGGTTCTCTGACAGACAGGGCCGGCGGCATCTCCGGCGGCTCGTTGATCGCAACATCCACTACTGACAAGGTTTTCCAACATGCATGCTTCCACTCGTCCCTCGAAAGTCGTTGTCGTCGGCGGCGGTATCTTCGGGGTTTCCACCGCCGTTCATCTGGTGCGGCTTGGGGTTCAGACAACGGTGATCAACGATGGTCCTCTCGCCAACGGCGCATCGAGCCGCTCGCTTGCCTGGCTCAATTCGGCGAGACGTCGCTCGGACGCCTATCATCGTCTGCGTCTGGCTGGCCTCGACCGCTATCGCACTCTATCAGCCAGATATCCCGATGCCGCCTGGCTGCGCTTCGACGGCGGCCTGACCTGGGATGCCGACGATGCCAGCAACGACATTGCTGCGGTCTTCGATTACGAGCGGGACCTTGGCTATCATGCCCAATTGTTGACGCCGGATCGGATTGCGAACGTGACGCCGGGCATCGATCCCCATTCCGTGACGCGGCAGGGCGCTATCTTCAATCCGGGAGAAGGTTGGGTCGATCTGCCATCCTTGATCGGTATTCTTGCCGAAGAGTTCCAGGCGCTGGGTGGTGAGATCGTCACCGATGCCGGCCGGGCGACGGTCAATGTGGAGGAAGGCCGCATGAGGGGCGTCACGACCGCCAATGGCGCCCATTGGCCGGCGGATGCCGTGTTGCTGGCCGCCGGGGGTGATGTGCCGGCAATCGTTGCCAAGGCCGGTCAACATATCGGCGATGATACCCCAATCGCGCTTCTGGTCCGCACGAAGCCGATCCATCATCCGCTAAAGGCTGTACTGAACACGCCACGCGTCGCCATCCGGCCGACCCCCGACGGGGCCTTTGCCCTGGATTCGGCATGGTCGGAAGAAGAGGTGATCGTGAACGCCGATGGCAGCTACGAGATCAAGACCTCAACCCTTACCGGCTTGCTACGGGAAGCCTCAAAGGTACTGGAAGGAAACCCGCAGCTCGAAATTGGCGATTACGGTGTCGGTCCCAAGCCCATTCCCGGTGATGGTGAGCCGGTCTTCGGCGAATTGCAGGCGATCCCCGGCTATTTCGTTGCGTTCAGCCACAGCGGGGCAACTCTGGGCCTGATCGCCGGCGAGCTGCTTGCCGACGAGATTGCCACTGGCAAGCGCCATCCGCTACTTACCGCCTTCCGGCCCGAACGCTTCGCCAGGTAGTTTGCTTCGAGGCTTGCCATTCGACTGCTATCACAGCGTTTGATTGGATCGCTTTCCACGGAAATGACCGGCCCACGCAGCCCTGGTGGCAGGTGGCATGTTCATCCGCATCATGATTTCAGCTGGTCTTGCATCGCTCCATAGTCATGCTCGACCGGCGATCTCACACGATTGGACAGCTTGGCCGATATTCGACCGCAAGCGGACCGCAATATCTCTGCCGTATGTTCGTGACGGCTTTCACGAGTGTGACGGTTGATATAGGCGATGATGACAGCGGCAACGGCATTGCCATCAGCGCCGAGCACCGGGCAGCAAATATCGGTGATACCGACAAAGTCTCGGCTCGGCCGAAGCTCGTACCCCTTCGATCTGATTTCAGCCAGATGCGCGGCGATCGTCTCGCGATCGCTTGCCACTCCGCTGTGGATGTCGCAGGCATCGATGATCCGGCTTGCGGCCTCCGGCGATTGAAAGGCCATGATGACCTGGCCCGACGTGGCATCCGCTGCGATGCGCCCATAGCCCAGCCGAAGGGTGAATGACATATCTTCCCCTCCCGGAACTGCCGCGGTTACCACGGTCAGACCATGGTTGATGACCACCAGATGGGCGGATTGCTGACTGTCGTTTGCAATCTTCGTGAGTTCGGGCATGGCGGCGCTCATCAGGTCTTGGGCATTCGGCGTGTGGAGCCCCAGCTTGAACAGCCGATCCGTCAGGGAATATGCGTCTGTCTCGGGATCGCGATCAATGTATCCCCGTTCCTGGAGCGCGACGAGCATCCGGAAGATCTCGCTCTTGGAGCGACCCAGACCGTCGGCGATCTCCTTCATTGTCAAGGCATGACGGGCTTCGGCAAGCAGCTCCATCACCTCGAGGCCCTTTGTCAAGGCGGGCGCTGCATAGGCGGGTTTGCCGCCATCGTTTTCGGTGTTGCTCATAAAGCGATTCCTTCCTTGGCGGCGACCATAATGAACTTGGATCTGCATTGCCATTTGTTTCATATAGAAACTTGACATCATATATGAAACTGTCATGCTGACATTAGAGACGAGCAATGAGTGAGTGGAAATGAACAAGCAGGCAGTCGCGACCGACCACGATAAGAAGCGCAACGCAATTTCTCCGCGGCGCAACAGCGTCTTCACCGCTATCGATTTCGATCGCGACGGAAAGCAGATCGGATATTTTCATGTGCCGCAGTCCCCTCATGATGACGCATGGGGAACGGTCCAGGTGCCGCTCGCCGTGGTCAAGAATGGTGCCGGTCCGACGATCCTGATCGAGGCCGGAAATCATGGCGACGAATATGAGGGGCCGATTGCCCTTGGCGAACTTCTGCGCGAGATCGACCCGAAGGATATCAATGGCCGTATCATCGCCATCCCCGCCATCAACGTGCGCGCCGTTGAAGCCGGCACTCGCACCTCTCCCGTCGACGGCCTGAATTTCAATCGCACCTTTCCGGGCGATTTCAATGGCACGCTGACCAGCCAAATTTCCGCCTATGTGCATGACTGCCTGTTCCCGATTGCCGATTACTTCCTCGATCTGCATTCCGGCGGTTCGTCGCTGATGATCCTCCCAAGCGCCATCATCGAACCGTCCCCAACGCCCGAAGGACATCGTCTGAACATCAAGGCAACCTTGGCTTTCGGTGCCCCGACCGTGGTCATGGTCGACAACCTCGGCGAGACCCGCACATCGACGGCTGCCGCCAATCTGCAGGGGTTGATCGTGATCGGTAGCGAGATGGCGGGCGGTGGTCTGGTCAGTCCGGATGCGCTGGATATCTGCCGTCGTGGCATCCGCAACGTGCTCAAGCATGCGGGAATCCTGAAGGGCGAGATCGACAGGCCGGCCGACGCCAATAGGCGGGTTTTGAAGGTTCCGGGCAGCGAGGGTTATATCATTTCCGACGAGGACGGTGTGTTCGAGCCCATCAGCCTGCTCGGCGCCGTCGTGGCGAAGGGGGAGATAGCCGGCCGGATTCATTTTTTGCGCACGCCGCAACGCGAACCGGTGACGCTCTATCACCCGATCGACGGCATCGTTTTTGCCAAGCGTCAGCCCGGACGGGTGAGACCCGGCAATTGTTGCTTCGTGCTCGCCAACGAATACCCGGAAGCGCTCGCAAGCGAGGAGCCGATCCGATGAGTGTGGAAGACATCAGGACGGCCGCCGCGCGCGTGAAGCCCTTCATCCGTAGGACGCCGGTGCTGAAGCTCGAGCATTGCATCGGAGCGGAGCTGCCCGCGGATTTTCATCTCAAGCTCGAATGCCTGCAGGTCAGCGGCTCCTTCAAGATCCGCGGCGCCGTCAATCGTGTGAAATCGCTGACTCCGGCGCAACTGGCAAACGGTCTCGTTGCCGCTTCAGGCGGCAATCACGGACTTGCAAGCGCCTATATGGCGCGCCAGTCCGGTGTACCGGCCACCATCTTCCTGCCGGCCAATGCCAGCCCGCTAAAGGAGCAGAAGCTCAAGAAGCTGGGCGCCGAGGTGCGCTACGCCGGATCGGTCTGGGACGAGGCGCATAACGCTGCCCTTTCCTTCGCAAGGGAGCATGGCGCCTTCTACATGCATCCCTTCGCCGACGAGGCGATCGTTGCGGGGCAGGGCACCGTTGCCATCGAGATGCTGGAGCAGATCCCCGACGTCGATCTCTACATCGTGGCAATCGGCGGCGGCGGCCTGATTACGGGAATGTCCGAGATCATCAAGGCGGTCAATCCTGAGGCGCGGATCATTGGCGTGGAGCCGGCGGGCTCGCCGACGCTGCATGCGTCCTTTGCGGCAGGCGCGGTCGTCAGGCTGCCGGAGGTGACGACACGTGTCGCGACCATGGCATGCGGGCGCACCGACGAGAGCATCTACGAGAGTGCGCGGCGTCACGTCGACGACATCGTCCTGATCGAGGACGACGACATGCAGCGGGCGGCTGAGCTTCTGTGGTTCGAATTCGGCATTGCTGCGGATTTGAGCGGTGCAGCCTCGCTTGCCGCGCTGATGGCGGGAGCCATCAAGCCAAAGTCTGGGGAGAGAGTTGCGGGCCTTGTCTGCGGTGCGGGCACTGACGGCTTGTCGAACTGATCGAAAACTGTGCCGCCGCTTCCAAGCGGCGGGCAATTACCGATATCGCCGACCATTACGGCGGGATGTCGGTCAAGAGTGAGAAGAGGCGGAAAACGCCCAAATGCCACCCATCAAAAACTGCTGATGGCAGAGGAGAACAAAAATGCGTATTATTTTGAAGGTATCCATCGCCCTTATTGCACTTGCGCTTGCCACACCGTCGCTGGCGGCCGAAAAGGTCCTCGGCGTTGCCGCGATCGATCTACAAAACTCGTTTTACGTCCGCATGAAGGAGGCCGGCGACGTTGCCGCGAAGGACTACGGCGTCAAATCCACCTGGCAGAGCGCCGAAGGCAGCCTGGAAAAGCAGGTCGGCATCATCGAGAATTTCGTCAACCAGCACGTCAGCGCCATCCTGATCGACCCGATCGATAAGAATGCCGTCATCCCTGCGATCAAGAAGGCCGAAGCGGCCGGCATTCCGGTCATCACCATGGGCAACAAGGTCGAGGCGGGTGAAAACTATTCGACGCTTTATCCGGACTACGACAATATGGCCATGGTCGCCCGCGCTATCGGCAAGTCCCTGGATGGCAAAGGCGAAATCGCTCTGCTTGTCGGCTCCCGCGGCAATTTCGTGTCCGACACCCGCGAAAAGGGCTTTGTCGATACGATAAAGAAGGAGTTTCCGGACATCAAGATCGTTGGCGTCGAGCCGACCGGCTGGGATGCAGCCAAGGCAACCAATGCCGCCCAGACCTGGCTGACGACCTATCCTGATCTGAAGGCCGTTGCCTGCATCTCCGACAGCCTCTGCCTGGCGGCCGATTCCGTTGCAAGCAGCATGGGCTCGAACCTCATCTATGGCGGCTATGACGGTGACGCCGAGATGAAGGAGCTGATCGACAGCGGCAAGATGGTGGTTGACGTGCTCACCGGCGCCTATCGTGTCGGCTATTGGAATGTCGCGGTGGCTGCACGTCTTGCCAATGGCGAGAAACTGCCGAAAGATCTCTACATGCCGACCTACTTCGTGAGCTCCGACGCAACGGCAGAGAAACTGAAGGCGGCCGGCCTGACCTTCGACCACATCAATACGGACAAGGAAGCCGTCGAGGCCAAGAACTATACCGAACAGCTCGGCCCGAAGGTTTCCGCTTCGCAAATGACGGTCGGCAAATAACCGGCTCCCGGCCGGTGGCGGCTCGTCCTGCCGCCGGCCTCATTTGCAGCACGCCCCGCAATCCTGTTGCTGCGTGTCAGGAACCCATTGTTCGAGAGAGGGCACGATGTCCCAGTCCCCGATCACATCCTTCTTCCGCCGTAACGAACCGGTGTTGATTGTCGTTCTGGCGATCGCCATCGCCGTGTTCGGCTGGATCGATCCCCGCTTCCTGACGGCAGGCAATTTCGTCAGTATCACGCAGCAAAGTGCGGTCATAGCCTTGGCGGCATTCGCCATGACGGCGGTCATCATCGCCCGCGGCATAGACATTTCGATCGGCAGCGCACTCGCCTTTGCCGGCGTGGCTGCCGGCCTCGTGTTTTCGGCGACGGGCTCGGCAACTGCGACATTACTTGCCGCCATCGCCAGCGGGGCTGCGATCGGCCTGCTCAATGGCTTGCTAATCGGCTTCGGCGGCATCTCGCCCTTCATTGCGACGCTTGCCACCATGGCATTTGCGCGCGGATTGTCGCTCAGCCTTTCGCATGCCTCCAGCCTCGAAATCACCGATCCGATCATCCTCTATGCCGGCCGCGCCACCTTTGGTCTGATCCCGGTATCGGTCATTATCGCAGCGATCGTGCTTTGCCTGTGGTGGTTCGTGCTGCGGCGAACGGTCTACGGACGCTGGATCTACGCGATCGGCGGCAACGCCGAAGCCGCGCGCGTCTCCATGGTGCCGGTGAACCTGGTTCGCATCTCCGTCTACCTCATCTCCGGCGCAACGGCAGGATTGGGCGCGATCCTGACCGTCGGCCGTCTCGGCTCGGCCCAGCCATTGGCCGGGACGGGTCTCGAGTTCACCGCCATCACCGCCGCTATCATCGGCGGAACAAAGCTGTCGGGTGGTCAAGGCTCGATCTGGGGAACGGCCGTTGGCGCGCTGCTGCTCGGCGTCATCAATACCGGGCTGTCCTTTCTGCAGGTTCCGCAGATCATCATCTACTATGTCACCGGTGCGCTCATCCTCGTTGCCGTTCTCTCCAGCCAGCCAGAAGCGATTAGGGGCCTCGTTCGTTCGGCACGCCGTCGAACGATATCGGTCGCCCCGGCGACAAGCGCGGTGGCGGCAGACGATGCGGCGCATTCGATCTCGCTGGTCGGGATCGGCAAGATCTTCCCGGGCGTCAAGGCGCTCGACGGTGTGTCCTTCACGGTTTCATCCGGTGAAGTCGTGGCGCTTGCCGGTGAAAACGGTGCGGGCAAATCCACGTTGGTAAAATGCATCTCCGGCGTCTACCGGCCCGACGAAGGCCAGCTGGTCATAGACGGCATGCCGGTGAGCTTCAGTTCCCCCAATGATGCAAAGGGCATCAGCGTCATCCATCAGCACTTCAGCCTTTCCCCCGATCTTACCGTCGCTGAAAACATGTTCGTCGGGCGTGAGCCACGCAATGCATTCGGCCTGCTCGACCGTCGCAGAATGCGCCGCGAAGCCAAGGCGATCCTCGAAGAACTTTCGCTCGACATCGATGTCGACATCGAGTTGCGCGCGCTGTCGGTCGGTCGCCGGCAAATGGTCGAGATCGCCCGTGCCGTGTTGTCCGATGCATGGTTCATGGTCATGGACGAACCGACGAGCGCACTCTCCAACCGTGAGCGCGACCAACTCTATTCGCTGATCGCCAGGCTGCGCGCCCGTGGCGCCGGAATTCTCTACATCTCGCACAAGATGGAGGAGATCTTCACCCAATGCGATCGCGTCGTCGTCCTGCGCGACGGCAAGTTCATCGGCGAGCGCAAGACGGTAGAAACCGCGGAGGTGGAGATCGTCTCCATGATGGTCGGTCGCGAGGTCGATGACATCTTCCCGCATCTCGCAGCCGAGATCGGAGCAACGGCAATCGAAGTGAAGGATGTTTCAAACGGCAGGCTGCTGACATCCGCTTCGCTTTCCGTGCGCTGTGGCGAGATCGTCGCGCTTGCCGGACTGATGGGCAGCGGTCGGTCCGAAGTGCTTCGCCTGATCGCCGGCCTGGAGACACTGCATGCCGGCAGTATCGACGTCTTCGGGGAACGGCAGGCCGGCGGCAGCATCAAGGCCGCGAACAGGGCCGGCATCGTCTATGTTCCCGAAGACCGGCACCTGGAGGGCTTCGTCGGGCCTATGTCGATCCGTGACAACCTCTCGCTCGCCTGGATCAGGGGCAACAGCCGCTTTGGCATTCTGCCGATGCGCAAGATCGGTGCCCTGGCGCGCGAGCTCATCGCCTCGCTCGGCGTTCGGCCAGCGCAGCCGGGCAAGATGACGCTCGAGCTTTCCGGCGGCAACCAGCAGAAGGTCGTCATCGGCAAATGGCTCGCCACCAGACCACGGATCATCCTGCTCGACGAGCCGACACGGGGTGTCGACGTTGGCGCAAAGTCCGATCTGCATCACCTGATTGCAGGGCTGAAGCAAAAGGGTGCGGCGATCCTGATGGTATCGAGCGAATTGCCGGAAGTGCTGGGGGTCGCGGACCGGATCGTCGTCATGCGCGAGGGTCGTTCCGTTGGCGAACTGCCGCGCGGCGCAACCGAGGAAGAGGTCATGGCTCTGGCTTTCGGCGAGGCGTCGCGAACGGCAAGCATATCACCGGCACGCACACTTTCTGCTACGGCGGCAAATGTCCCTCTTGGAGCAAATGCGCGATGAACCTGGCCTACCATCAGACCGTCTTCACCGTGGAAAGGAAGGATTGAGATGATTTCCTCACGCAATATCCTCCTCAGGCGAGTTCTCGACCTTTCGCCGCTGATCCTGCTCGTGATCCTGGTGATCGTCTTCTCGGCGATCGATCCCCGTGTGATCGCTGGCCAGAGCTTGATCAACATCGTTTCGCAGGCAACGCCGATTGCCGTTCTCGCGCTCGGCGCCCTTATCGTCCTGCTGACCGGTGGCATCGACTTGGCAGCGGGTGTGGGTGTCGCGTTTTGCGCCGTCCTGATCGCGAGCCTGATTGATGCAGGAACGGGTCTTTGGGCGGCACTGGCGATTGGACTTGCGATCATGCTGATCGTCGGGCTGGTCAATGGCGCTATCATCGCGCTTCTGAAGATCCCACCCTTCGTGACGACGCTTGCGACCATGGTGGTGCTGCAGGGCGCGACCCTGGCGGTCGCCTCGAAGGGCGTCCTGATGCTGAAAGATCCGGTCCTTCGCTTCGTCGGCATCACCCGTTCCTTCGGCTTACCGAACATCATTTTCGCAACGCTGATCATCATTCTTGCAGCGGCAGTCCTGATGCGCATGACCCGGTTTGGCCTGCGCACTTATGCGCTCGGCTCGGATGCGAGCGCAGCCGAGCTTGCCGGCATACCGGTCAAGCGGCACACGATTCTTGTCTATGGCGCATCCGGTATCTTCGTTTTCCTGACGTCAGTGGTGATGATCAGCCGCGTGCCGGTCGTCACGCCGAACATCGGCGGCACCTCCCTGCTGCTCGATGCGATTGCTGCGGCCGTGCTTGGCGGGACGAGCATCTTTGGCGGACGCGGCACCGTCTGGGGCACGGTGGTCGGCGCCCTGATCGTCAGCCTTCTGACGACCGCGCTGCGGATTTTCGGGACCGATCCGTCGAGCCTCGATTTCTACAAGGGCGCGATCATCATGGCCGCGCTTCTGGCGGATACGTCGATGACCTACGCCAAGGCCCGATTGTTGGAGCCAGTGCGATGATCAGCCGTGATACCAATTTCGTCGTCCGTGGATCATCGGCCTTCGCGTGGATGACGACCGAGGACGCAGCCCGGCTTGCCGGCAACGGCGAGAAGAGACCCATTGCGTTGCTTCCGACGGGCGCTGTTGAGCAGCACGGTCCTCATCTGCCGATGGGCCTCGATATCTGGCTTGCATCCGCAGTTGCTGCCGCTGCGGCTGCGGGCGAGAACGGCATTCGCGTCTGCGAGCCCTTTGCCTACGGGTCGTCGGCCCATCACCGCGCCTTTGCCGGCACGATGAGCCTCAGCCCGCAGACCTTCATTGCGGTTCTCGTCGATCTCTGCAGCTGCTTGTGGCAGGACGGCTTTCTGCCTGTCATCATCAATGGTCACGGCGGCAATCGCGCGGCGATCCAGGTGGCAATCACCACGCTTGGATCTCAGGGCGTCGTTTCCGCAGGCTTTTCCTATTTCGATCTCATCGCGGATGTCGCAGCGAGGGTGCTGCCCGATCACGCCGGTGGCACCGGGCACGCCTGTGCGCTTGAGACCTCCCTGATGATGCATGTTTTGCCGGCAAGCGTCCGACAGAACCTGATCCCGGATGGTGCGACGCCGCCGTCCTGGCCCGACCCGCATCTTTATGCCGGCCCTGCGGTCAGCGTCTGGCGGCCGTTTGAGGCGATCCGCGAAAACGGCGTCATCGGCACGCCGTCGGAGGCATCGGCGGAAGCCGGCGAGCAGCTCTTCGTCGAAGCTGTACGGCGCAGCCGTCAAACCATTCTCAAAATTCAGTCTGAATATGGTCAAAGGAGCATCGCATGACGGTCCAATTTAGATCTTCGATCAACGGCCCCCATCTGCGCGGCATGCCGATCGTCGCACAGCCGACGGAAGGGCTGCGGATCGGCACGAACCGCATCGGCTCTAAATGGGTTCCGGGCAGCTCGGGCAAATATCTTCGCATCGACAGCCCGTCGACCGGCGAAGAGCTCGGCTACCTCGCTTTGTCGACGCGTGATGATGTTGGCCGTGCCGTGGCGGCCGCCGATGCCTCGCGCGAGAGCCTGCGGAAAATGGGTGTCTTCCAGCGTGCCGCACTTTGCATGAACATCGCCGACGCGATAGACCGCCGCACCGACGAACTGGCGCGTCTTCTCTGCCTCGAACAGGGCAAGCCCTTTCACACGGAGGCCAAGGCTGAGGTCGGTGCCGCGTCGCTCGGCTTTCGCAATGCTGCGGAGCAGATGAAGTGGCTCGAAACGGCCGCGTTCCCCGTCGCCGATGCCAACAAGCGCGCCTTCAGCTTCTTGCAGCCGAAAGGCGTGCTTGCGATCATCACGCCCTGGAACTTCCCGCTGGGTCTGCCTTGCCTCTACTATCTCGGTCCGGCGATCGCGACAGGCAATACGGTCGTCTGGGTGCCCGCGCCGACGACCTCGCTGATTGCCGTGGCGCTCATGGAATGCATGATCGAGGCTGGCTTGCCCGATGGATACATCAACCTTGTGCTTGGCGACGGCGCTGAAGTCGGTGACGAGGCGGTTATCCATCCCGGTACTCACGCCGTCGGCTTCACTGGCAGCTCGGCCACCGGTGCAACGATCGCCCGGCGTGGTGCCGGCAAGCCGCTGCTGCTTGAAATGGGCGGCAATGGTCCAACGATCGTGCTTGCCGATGCCGATGTCGACATGGCCGCCGAGCTTGTCGGCGCCGGCTGCTTCGCCAATGCCGGTCAGATCTGCACGGCGACCGAACGGGTCCTGGTGCACAAGTCTGTTCACGACCGTTTCGTCGAAGGGCTGATAAAGGCCGCGGAAAAAGTCCGCATGGGCGATCCCTTCGATCCGGCAACGACGATGGGCCCGATCAACAATGCGACGGCGCTCGACAAGATGCTGAGCCATATGGCCGATGCGGCTGAGCGCAAGGCAAGCATCGTCAAGGGCGGCAATATCGCCGCCGGCCTGCCGACCAATCTTTACTTCGAACCCACCGTCGTGACCGGCCTGACACGGGACAGTCTGCTCAATCGCGAGGAGTCCTTCGGACCGGTTGCGCCTGTCCTGACCTTCGAGACGGACGAAGAGGCGCTTGAGCTTGCGGCTTCCAGCCCCTACGGGCTGAACGCCTCCGTCTTCACCAACTCGATCAAGAAGGCGTTCTTCTATACCGAAAGCCTGCGCTGCGGCATCGTCAACGTCAACGAGAAGAGTTGCTATTGGGAGCCGCATATCCCTGCCGGCGGTGCTGCAGGCACGGAAAGTGGCCTTGGCCGCACCGGCGGTCGGCATACTCTTGTCGAGATGTGTGACCTCAAAACGATGACAATCGACATCACCCGATAAAAAGGTTCCGCCAAACATTGGCTTGGCATCAGGACGAGGGAGCATCGATGGCCACCAACCGGCATGGGATAAGCAGGGGACGCTGCCTCGGTGGCCGAAAGCTGCCATTCGCAAAGGCTGTGGGAACCGCCGGTCGGTTGCGCGGGCCTTGTCAGCCGCCGAAGCACGACCGAGCAGCCATCAATCGCTTTGCTGGAATGGCACTCTGAGGCGGGTGCCATTCAATTCAACCTTCTCCGGCCATCCAGGAATTATCGCCATGAATGCAGTGACTACCAATTGCGTGGACTACATTATCGTCGGCGGCGGTTCCGCAGGTTGCGTTCTCGCGTCACGATTGACCGAAGATCCTTCCGTTCGCGTGATCCTGCTGGAGGCCGGCATCGATGCTCCGACGCCGGAGCAATTTCCGGATCTCGCCAATCCCTATCCCGGTGTCGCTTATTCCAATCCGACATATACCTGGTCGGGGCTGAAGGCATCGTTTCCCTATACCGGCTCGAACCGACCCGAGGCGAAGGCGGCCCGCTATGAGCAGGCCAAGGTGCTTGGCGGCGGCTCGGCGATCAACGGTATAGGTGCCAATCGTGGTGGGCCTCACGATTATGATGAATGGGGCGAGATGGGTGTCGAAGGCTGGTCATGGGCCGAATGCCTCCTCTATTTCAAAAAGCTCGAACGTGATCTCGACATCGACAACGAGCTTCATGGAAAGACCGGCCCGTTCCCGATCCGCCGGCGAGGCGAGGTGCTCTGGACGCCGTTCACCCGGGCGATGCTGGCAATCTGCGAAACGAGGGGAATTCCCTTCCTGCCGGACCAGAACGGCGCCTGGCAGGAGGGCGTTTTCGAAATGGCGGTCAACATGGATGAAAGGGCCAGGCGTGTCAGCACGGCATGGGCCTATTTGACGCCGGATGTCCGCAGGCGACCGAACCTGGAAATTCGCACGGAGACGACTGTCTCACGCATTCTCATCGAGGCAGGTCGGGCGACAGGTGTGGTCGCGGTGCGCGGCAACGTGCGCGAGGCACTCTCGGCGGCTCGGGTCGTCCTGTCGTCCGGCGCGCTGGCAACACCTGCTATCCTCATGCGCTCGGGCGTCGGGCCGGCGACCCACCTCGTCGATTGCGGCATCAATGTCGTCTGCGATCTGCCCGGCATCGGGCAGAACCTGATGGAGCATCCCTCCGCCGGCCTTGTCCCTTATCTTAAACCCTCGGCCCGGCAAAAGGGTGTGCCCGACTATCACATCCCGATCGGCTACCGCTTTTCGTCCGGTCTTGAGGGTTGTCCCGAAGGCGACATGCACATGAATTTCGTGACACGCGCCGCGTGGCATTCCGTGGGACGCCAGCTCGGTTCAGTCTTCTTCTGGGTCAACAAGTCCTACTCGCGTGGCCAGCTGCTTCTGGACCCGGCTGCACCAGACGGACCGCCCCGCATCGACTTTCGCATGCTTTCCGATCGCCGCGATCTCGTGCGCCTTGCCGATGCTTTCGAGCGTGCGGTGCGATTGACCTCCGATCCAAGTCTTGGCGCCGTCGTGTCAGGCGTCTATGCCGGCGGCATGTCGGAGATCGGCAAGCGCTTTTCAAAACCTTCCAGACTGGGAGCGGTCATCACCGCCATTGGCGCCGTTGGGCTCGACGCGATCGGCAGTCTGCGTGAAAGGGTTTTTCCCTTCATGCTGTCGAATTACGACGATCCGAAACGACTGGCGGGCAACCGTGCCGATCTCGAGGCCTATATTGCCGAGATCGTCGGGGGTGTATGGCACCCATCCGGCACGTGCCGCATGGGTGCGGCCAGCGACAGGCTGGCGGTCACCGACAGCAGAGGAAAGGTGAGGGGCCTTGAGAGCCTCTACGTCTGCGATGCATCGCTCATGCCGACCATCCCCTGTGCGAACACGAATGTGCCGACGATCATGATTGCCGAGAAAATCGCCGACGGTCTGAAACGGCAGCCTGTTCGCGACACCGGTCACGGCGCGCGAAGCGGTGGGCCCGCTTGAAAGAGCTCAGCTGCGCCCACCGCCTGCATTAGAGAGTTTCGGACATTGCGACGGATGGTTCGCTGTTCCTCCAGATTGGGCCGATGCCTCGACCGCTCAAAAGCCAGGCCAGGCTGATATGAAGCGAGTCCGCAATCTCCTCAAGGTAGGCCGGATCGGGCTCGTCTCGGTCATTTTCCCAGGCTAGCCACATCTGCTTCGATACGGCTACCAGCAAAGCGGCATCCTCTGCGGAGAGCCCGCAGGCATCGCGCGCCAGTGACATGCGACCTCCGAGCGTGTCGTCGGCTGCAAGCGTCCAGTCTGGGGTCTGATTGCACATTCATGTCACCTCGATGTGGGAAGGAAGCCCCGCCGCGACGCGGCGAGGCTGCAATGGCGATGTCAGCCTTCGTTGCCGACCCAGGCCCTTACCTGTTCGGGATGGTCCTTGATGTACTTGTCGACTGCCTGATCGTAGGAGGTCGTCTGCGCATCAAACATTGCTGCCTCCAGGTCGGAGATCGGCAACTTCATGCGTGACAGGAAACCGGCAACCTTCGGGTTCTCACTTGCGAAGCCTTTCCTGGCGAGCACATCCACGTGCTCCGCCTCGCCAAGCGATTTCTTCGGATCGGCAATGTAGCGAAGCTTGTATTTGCCGAACATCCAGTGCGGGCTCCAGGACGTGGCCACAAACCATTTCTCGCTGCGCATGTCGCGGTCGACCGTGGTCAGCATGCCCGCTTCGCTCGAGACCTGAAGCTTATATTTGTCGAGGCCATAGTCCTTGAGCGCCTTCTCGGAAAGGCGTGTCAGACCGGCGCCGGGATCGATACCCTGCACGGTGCCGGACAGCTTTTCCTGGATCTCCGGTTTTTTCAGATCTTCGATCGAGCCGATCTGGTCTTGCGGAATATAGGCAGGCACCACCCAGCCAAGCTTTGCACCGTCATAGACCGTGCCGAGCGTCTCCACTCGGTTCTTGACCTTGGCGTAGTAGTCGGCATGTGTCTGTGGCAGCCAGGCCATCATCATGGCGTCGAGATTGCCGCGGCTTACGCCCTGGTAAAGTGGCGCGACATCGGTCTGCACCAATTCAACCTTTTGGCCAAACTTGTCCGTGATCAACTTGGCGGCGAGCTTCGTGACGAACTCGGCGTCTGACCAGGCGGCCCAGCCGATCTTCACCGGCTTGCTATCTTCCGCCATTGCGGCTGCGGTCATACCGCTGCAAAGCGTGGCGGCAAGACCCAATGTTGCGAGTATCTTGAACATGGTTGTTGCTCCTTTCTGGAAGGGTCGCAGTTGGCGGCAGAGGCCGCCTTGCTCTCAGGTGAAAAGTTCAGGCCGTAGCCGTCACCAGGGGCTCGCTTTCACTCCTTCGGAAGAGCGATTGCAGCAGGGTGAGCCGGCGGGAGCCAAGGCTCTGGGTAATACGGTCGAGAATGACGGCAAGGATGACGACTGCCAGTCCTCCTTCGAAGCCGGTGCCGACATCGAGACGCTGGATGCCCGTCAGGACCGTGTTGCCAATGCCACCCGCGCCGATCATCGAGGCGATGACGACCATGGAGAGCGACAGCATGATCGTCTGATTGATGCCGGCCATGATTGACGGCATGGCGTTCGGCAGCTGCACCTTGAACAGCAGCTGCGCCGACGTGCAGCCGAAGGCATTGCCGGCCTCGACGAATTCGGGATGGACCTGGCGAATGCCGAGATTGGTCAGGCGCACCACTGGCGGCATCGAGAAGATCACCGTCGCGATCGCGCCCGGCACGGCGCCGAGACCGAAGAACATGGCGGCCGGGATCAGGTAGACGAAGGCAGGCATCGTCTGCATCAGGTCGAGGATCGGGCGAACTGCGGCGGCGATCGCATTGCGGCTTGCCATGGCGATGCCGAGCGGCAGGCCGAGGATCATTGCCATGAGCGTGGAGGCAATCACGAGCGACAGTGTCTCCATCATCGCGCCCCACAGGCCCATGTGATTGACCAGGAAAAGCGAGACGCCGGTGAAGACGGCAAAGGCAAATCCGACCCGCCATAGGGACAGGAAGATAAAGATGGCAATGCCGACCGGCATCGGTATTGCGACCAATGCGCTCTGGATGGAGCCGGTAACGAAGCCGATGATTGCGGCAATGGTGTCGAGCGCGGGCGAAAAATTGTCGAGAATGTAATTGACGGCACTGTCGATGCCGTCGCCGATATCGAAGGTCATGGGATTTTCCGATTTGATTTAAGGTCAGCTGGCGCGGTCGAGCGTTTCGAGCAGCGCCGATTTGCTGATGGAGCCGAGATAGCGATTGTTGTCATCGACCACGGGCACAGGCCACGGGCTGGCCGCGACCTTGCCGAGGACACCGGAAAGCGGCTCGGCGGCAGGGATGGGTTCTATTTCGGGAAGGAAGGCGCTGCGATAGGGATCGGCAGCATTAGTCCTTAGATTTTCGACGAGCGACGTATGGCTGACCATGCCGTGATAGGTCTTGTCGCGGCCGAGAATGATTGCATATTCGCGGTCGAAGTTTTTCATCCTCTCAAGCGCGGCAGCAGCCGAAACGCCCTGGCGCTCGATGATCGTCACCTGCGTCTTGCGCGCAACGTCACCGGCCCTAAACACCTGGGAAACATCGACATTGCGGAAGAAGGAGCGGACATAGTCGCTGGCGGGGCTCATGACGATTTCGTCGGGCGTACCCACCTGGATGACATTGCCATTCTGCATGATGCAGATGCGATCGCCAATGCGCATCGCTTCGTCGATATCGTGGCTCACGAAGACGATCGTTCGGCTGTGCTGCGCCTGCAGGCGCACGAGCTCGTCCTGCATCTCCGTGCGGATCAACGGATCGAGCGCTGAGAAGGCCTCGTCCATCAGCAGGACGGTCGGCTCATTGGCAAGCGCGCGCGCCAAGCCGACGCGCTGCTTCATGCCGCCGGACAACTGATCGGGACGACTGTTGGCATAGCCGTCGAGGCTGACGGCCTCAAGCGCCGCCATGGCCCTTTGGCTGCGCTCCGCTTCGCCGATGCCGGCCACTTCGAGACCGAAAGCGACATTGTTCAACACCGTGCGGTTCGGCAGTAGTGCGAAAGACTGGAAGACCATGCTGATTTCGCGTCGGCGCAGCGCGATAAGCTCCCGGCGCGGCATGCGGGTGATATCCTTGCCGTCGATTTCGATGGAGCCGGCGGTCGGTTCGATCAGCCGGTTGAGCAGACGAAGCAGGGTTGATTTGCCCGATCCTGAAAGGCCCATGATGACGAAGATCTCGCCGGCCTTGATGTCGAAGCTTGCATTGTTGACCCCAACCGAACAGCCGGTCGTGGCGTGAATTTCCGATTTCGACTTGCCGGCGCGGATCAGATCCATGGCCCTTGAAGGGCGTTCGCCGAAGATCTTGTAAATGTTCTTGAGACTGATTTTGGTCGAAGCCGGATGGACCGGCGCGTCATTTTCAGTTGCAAATGTCATAAAATCCTAGGCCTGCGACTCGATAGTCCAGGCATGCTCCTTGTTTTAATTATTCTTCGATGACGACAGCTGAAATCCACAGATCAGAACGCTGTCTTCAAGTTCCCGATTCGACGATCACTGAGCCGGCAAACGGAAGTATCGTTTTGTCGATCGACAGGCCAAAAAGGCGCGAAAGACGGCGAAAAAGTATAAGAGAAATAAACTCTCCCGACAGGCGCAGGATCGATTTATGCCTCGACTTCTAGGCACGGGTTTTAGGGTGATAGACAGGAACTGTCCATAGAAATTTGAAATTATTTCGGCAGGCCGGTCCCGGGCGACGGTACCTTTGATCGCATCGGAGCGATATGCATCCCTTTGAAATATCATCGATTGGCCACCAGTCAGGCGGCATTTTTATGCCGCCTGACAATCTATTTGGCGGTCGGTTCCGGCTTGCTTCGACATCACGACTGCGGCTGTTCGGCGGGCTGGCGCGTCTCTGCTTGGCGTGCAGCCGATACCAGCCGTCGTTGAGCCCGGATCGCGCTCCATTGCTGATCGATCAGAACGCCGAGCAGGATGACGCCGCCCATGACGGCGAAGTTCAGCGAGGAGGGGATGCCGAGCAGATTGACGAGGTTCTGCAGCTCCTGCAGCAGGATCGTGCCGAGCACGACGCCGATCAGGGAACCTTCGCCGCCGCGCAGCGAAAAGCCGCCGAGGACAGCTGCGGCAATCGCATAGAGTTCATAGAACTGACCGTGGCTCGCCGGCGAGATCGAGCGCGTGTACATGGCGAAATAGATTGCCGAAAGCGCCGTCAGCACGCCGCAGATGATGTAGGCGACCGTCACCATCTTCGTGGTGCGGATGCCGGAATATTTCGCTGCTTCCTCATTCTTGCCGATCGCATAGAGATAGCGGCCGTAGACGGAGCGATGCAGGACGATCCACATGACGGCAGCAATGATCACAAGTGCGATGAAGGTGTTCGGCACACCGGAGAAACGGCCGGCGGTCAAAAATTCAAGGGTCGGGAAATTCTGTCCGAAGGCAAAGCCTGCCGTACCGTCGGCGGTATAAAAGCGCGCCGCGCCCCGATAGATCAGCAGGCCGCAGAGCGTGACGACGAAAGGCTGAAGATTGAGCCGCGTAATCAACCAGCCATGGACTGCGCCAAGTACGCCGCCAAGGACCAAGATCAGCGGCAGTGCGATCGCCCAGGGCATGTTCTGGACGGCGATGAAATCGATGAACAGCACGCCGAGTAGGGCAACCAGCGAACCAACGGACAGCTCGATACCGCCGGTAATGATGACGAAGGCCTGGCCGATCGACAGTATTCCGAAAAGACCGATGAGATTTGACGTATTGGCGAGGTTGATCGGCAAAAGGAAGCGCGGATTGATGATCGTCACGACAATGCCGACGACGATGATCAAGAGAAGCAGGCCAAGATCTTTCTTACTCATCGATATCAATTCCCATTGGCCGCAGCCGTTTGAGCAATTCCTGGAAAGTGCACAGCGGCTTTCCTGTAATTGCGTAAGAACAATGAGATAGAGTGGTTCAGCTGTCCGCGAAGAACTGAACTGCCCTAGTGTAATCTCTTGCCGACGGCCAGCAAAAGCACGTTTTCCTGACTGAACTGATCCTTGTCGAGAATGCCGGAGATCCGACCCTCATGCATGACGGCGATACGGTCAGAGACGCCGATTACCTCCTCCATGTCGCTCGATATCATCAAGATCGCGACGCCTGCATCGGCAAGCTGGCGCATGAGGCTGTAGATTTCGCTCTTCGCACCGATATCGATGCCGCGTGTGGGCTCGTCGAAGATCAACACCTTCGGATGCATCGCCAGCCATTTGGCGAGCACGACCTTCTGCTGATTGCCCCCCGAAAGCGTGCCCGTGCGAGTCGAGACCGACGGCGTCTTGATGGCGAGCTGTCTGCGCTGTGTTTCCGCGATGGCATTTTCCCGCTCCGGCGATACCATGGAGCGCCGCGCGAAGGCCGGAAGGTTGGGCAGGGATATGTTTTGCGAAATCGGCAGGTCGAGCAGAATGCCGTTCAGCTTGCGGTCCTCCGGCACCAGAAAAATGCCGTTGGCGACGGCGTCTCTCGCCGATCGCAGTTTCAGCTCCTGGCCACCAAGGCTGATGCCGCCGCCGTAGCTATGGTCGACGCCGAAGAGAACGCGGGCAAGCTCCGTCCGCCCCGAGCCGACGAGACCGGCAAGGCCAAGGATTTCGCCATAGCGAATGTCGAGGCTGACAGGCTGTGTCGGATAGGCGGCGGTTCGAACCGCGGTAATCTTGAGTGCGACGTCTCCCGGCGGATGCGCCGCTTCCACGGATCGCGCAGCCAGCGCTCGACCGATCATCAGCTTCACCATTCGGTCGTGGTCGATCGCATCCTTCGGCAATGTTCCGACGAGCGTGCCGTCACGCAGGACGATGACGCGATCTGCGACGCGCTCGACCTCATGCAGGCGGTGCGAGATGAAGATGACGCTGATGCCGTCGGCTTTCAGCGAGGATATGACGGCCAGCAGCTTTTCGGTTTCGGCAAGCGGCAGGCTAGAGGTTGGCTCGTCGAGAATGACGAGCCGGGCGTTGATGGATAATGCCTTGGCGATTTCGACCATCTGCTGCTGGGCAAGCGATAGCGACGCCACCGGGGTATCCGGCGAGAAATTGGCACCGACACGCTTCAAAAGAGGGGCGACCATTTCGCGCAGACGGGCGCGGTCGACCAGCTTCAGCGCGCCGCCGCGCAGCGGTTCGCGGCCAAGGAAGATATTGGCGGCGACATCGAGATTCTCGAACAGATTCAGCTCCTGATGGACAAAGGCGATCCCCGAGGCGATGCTGCTTTCGACGGTGAACGCCGCATGCTCGGCACCGTCGAGCCGAATGTTGCCACGATCCGGTTTGACGACACCGCCAAGGATCTTCATGAGCGTCGATTTGCCAGCGCCGTTCTCGCCGACGAGACCGATTACCTCGCCGGGGTTGACCTCCATCGAGAAATTGTCGAGCGCCACGACGCCGGGATAGGTCTTGCCGATTCCCGAAAGGCTGAGAAAGGGCGCTGCGGCCTCAGTCGATAGCGATGTGTCCGAGCGTTGGTTCATAACGAATATCATGCCTGTGCGATGAGGCCTCGAAGGCCGCGGCGACGTGAGCAATTGCATTCGAGCAGCGCCGATCCTCGCAACCGGCGCTGCTGCGGGCTGGCCTTAGTTGCCGGCCATAGCCTTCAGGTTAGCCGCATAGGCGTCGACATCATCCTTGCCGATGATCTTCGTCGGGATGATGATCAGCTTGTTGGCTGGAATTCCCGATTTGTCGCCCTTCAGATAGGCGGCCATCAGCTTCATGCCCTGATAGGCCCAGAGATAGGGCTGCTGCACGACGGTACCGGCAATGGTTCCTTCCTTGACGCCGCCGAGCGTGATCGGATCATCATCGAAGCCGACGACGGTGATCTGGCCGAGCTTGCCGGCTTCGCGCAGAGCTTCGTAGATACGTGGCGTGTTATAGGAGTAGAAGCCGACCATGCAGGTCACGTCGGGGCTTGCGACAAGCGCGTCTTCGACGTTCTTCTTTGCTCTTGTCTGATCGATATCGTCGCCGCGGACGTCGACCAGTTCGATCTTGGTGCCGGCTATGCCGTCCTTCATGCCCTGGATACGCTCCTTGGCATTGTCGGCACCCAAAAGCCCCACGAAGCCGATGCACTTGCCCCCGTTCGGCATGGCTTTCTTGGCGATTTCGGCGGCCTGTTTGCCGGCATCGACGTTCGAGGAGCCGATATAGGCGACGCGGTTGGTATCCGGTGCATCGCTATCTGTGGTGAACAGCGCGGTTTCCGAGCCGATCTTGTTCAGCCCGTCCGTCGAGGTCTTGGGGTCGACAGCAGAGACCATGATGCCTTTGACGCCGGCTGAGACCAGGTCTTCCATCAGTCGCTGCTGGATTGCGACCGACGACTGTTCGGGATATTTCAGCTCCATATTGAAGTCCGGCAGCTCCGCCTGGGCCTTCTTGACGCCGGCTTCGGCCGCCTTCCAGAAGTCGGATGCGCCGTTGACCACAAATGCGAGTGTCGGCTTGTCGGCGGCGTAGGTCGCCGTCGCATAGCTCAGCATCAGCCCTGCCGCAAAGGCGGCAGCGCCCCGTGTTAGGTACTTCATGATCATCCTCCCATAGACCCGCTATCGGGGTCTAGTTGCAACTCGCGGCAGACCGCTCCGACACCCCCTCCTAGGGTTCTCGTCAAGCGAGATACGGCACGTCCAGCCACGATCGCGACGGTATACGACTAATTTCGATTAGTAAATAGAATTAGTAATACAATTTCGTGGGGGCGAACCTTCGGAATGCTGTGATTCTCGCTAGTTACTTCAATTATCAGCATTCTTGGGTTCGAAAGTGCTGACAGAGATTGCATTCACATCCGTGGTGGTTGCCGAGATCGCTGAAATGATGATAATAAATATTAGCGCGCGGAGACGGCGATGGGGATTGCCGCCGGTTTCGCTTTACGGGAGATAAGACAGAGTTATGAAAAAAATATCGGCCGCAAATGGCGATCAGCTGGCCGACGACAGCGGGCTATCAAGACGAAACGGCCGCCGTCCCGGCAGCAGGGTGACGATGACCGACATTGCCAAGGCGGCAGGCTGTTCACAGAGCGCAGTATCCTTCGTCCTCAACAATACGCCCGGCATGCGCCTGTCCCAGCAGACCCGCGAGAAGGTGATCGAGGCCGCCCGTCAGCTCGGCTATGTCGCGCCGGTGCTTGCCACGCCGCCCGCGCTCCTCTCGCCTTCGAAGCTAGATGGCATCATCGGTTTTGCCGTCGACCAGCTCGCGACGAGCCCGGAGGCCGTCGTTGCGATCGAGGGCGCGCGCCAGGCGTCGTGGAACGCTGGAAACGTCCTGCTCGTCGCGCAGACCATGAGCGATCCCGTCATGGAACCGAGAGCGATCAAGGCGCTCAGCAGCAGCGGCATCTCGGCGCTCATCTACATGACGATATTCACCCGCGAGGTGGAGGCGCCGGACTATCTCTACGATCTCAATATCCCGATCGTTCTTCTGAATTGCTACACGTCCGATTATGCCTTTCCCGCCGTTGTTCCAAGCGAGATAGCCGGCGGCCAGACTGCGACCCGGCATCTGATCTCGCACGGCCATCATCGGATCGCGACAATCACCGGCGAACCATGGATGCAGGCGGCTCAGGATCGGCTGACCGGCTATCGCCGGGCGCTGGCAACGGCCGACATTCCATTCGATCCCGAACTTGTCATAGAAGGCGATTGGTCGGCGAGCGCCGGCTATTCCGGCACCATGAAGCTGCTTTCGCTTCCCGAGCGTCCGACCGCAATCTTCTGCCAGAACGACCGCACCGCCATCGGTTGCTACGAAGCGCTGAAGGAAGCTGGGCTCCACATACCGGAGGACATGTCGGTCATGGGCTACGACGACGAAGACATCTGCCGCCATCTTGTGCCGCCCTTGACGACCTCGATCCTGCCGCACATGGCCATGGGCCAATGGGCGATCGAGCATCTCGAAACGGCAGTCCTGCCGCGCGAGCGACGCTATCAGATCACCAAACTCGAATGCTCGCTTGTGAAGCGTGCCTCCGTTGCCCCGCCTGGCGGCGTCAAGGCGGGGCGCAAGGCGCGGAAAACCTGATGGTCCCGCTGCCGTTCCTTTGCTGCGCCTTGCTTCGTCAGGCCAGCAGGTGCTCGTAGAGGATCGAGCCGCCAAGCCCGATCAGGGCAACGCCTGCAACTCCTTCGGCAATCCTGCCGAAGCGCTCCCCGATCAGGCGCCCGACCAGCATGCCACCCGATGACATCAGGAATGTCGCGGCGCCGATCGCCGTGGCGATGACAAGAATGTTGACCTGCAGAAATGCCAATGACACGCCGACAGCCATGGCGTCGAGGCTCGTTCCGATTGCGGTTGCCATCAGCACCGCAAATGACATGGTGGGGCGCACCTCCTTCTCCTCCGGCCTGTTGCGGATGGCGGCATGGAGCATATTGGCGCCGACGGCCGCGAGCAGGCTGAATGCGATCCAATGGTCGACCGCACTGACGAAGTTGGCGGCAGCCACGCCAGCACCCCAGCCGATGACGGGGGTAATTGCCTCGACGACGCCGAAGACGACACCGGTTCTGATCGTTTCGGAAAGGCGAGGGCGGCCCATGGCCGCGCCACGACCGACCGACACGGCGAAGGCATCCATCGACATGCTGAATGCCAGGACGATGATTGCAAAGAACGACATTTGAAAAGCCTCGCGGACGCGCAAACCGGGCATCCTCCGCCCTGTCCGAACCAGGCGGGATCTGCCACGGTCTTGCCGAGCCGACGGACCGGCTGAACGTCCCACGTGCGATGGCACGAGCCTGTTGAAACGTTCCCGCCCGATGGGCGGTGGCTACTCCCCGATACCGGTCGGATCTAGTGACTCCTTGCTCCGGCGTCAACCAGGAGGCGTGCAGAATCGTGCTAAAATTATCTTGATATTACATATATTTGACTTCAATGTCGCAGGTGCGAATGCACATGCAAATCATTCGCAGACATGTAATCTATGATTGTGAAGATTCCCCAGCTGAATGCTCGCATGACTGGGGCCAGCGCGAGTGCTCGATCACAAGGCCGGTGGATTGAATGACCACGGGATATCCCGTCCGCTTGCCGGCTTGTAGCGACATCTTGGCGATCGATGGTTCGATTGCTACTATGCGCACCATGACGGTTCTCTCCCAGGACACCAACCCGCCGCCGATCCGGTTCCTGTTCCGGCTGCCATCACTCACCCTGCAACTGCTGTGGCGTTTCTGGCCACAGCTAATGGCGCTGTGGCTCCTGGGGCTGATCGGCAATTCGCTTCTTAACGAACTTGCCGTCATGATCGGCCGGCTAAATGCCTTTGCGGGACTTTCCACCCTCGCTCTCGTCGTACTCCTGAAACTCGTCATCATCGTCGCATTGTTCGAGACCGTGCGGCCCGGATTGCCGTCGCTTGATGCCGCCTCGCGCGCTGCGGCTGCCCGGCCGGAAATCGATGCCACCGCCGGTTCCGTGGCGCCAAGCTTCACATCGATCCTCGCGCTGACGCTTGTGCCGTTCTTCGCCTATTACGCCGCCTGGGGGTTTCTCGGTGATACGGTCAGGGACTATTCCAGGCTGTCGCTCGACCTGATGCTGTTCGGCGAGGACTATAATCCCTTGAAATTCGGCAGTAGCGCCTGGCTCCTCGTATCGGTCGCCGTCGCTTGGGTGGTCAGGCGTTTCGCCAAATTCATGCATACGCGATCGAAAGCGCCCATTTGGGCTGTTATCATCGTCGTTTGCGAGGCGAACTGGGCATTCATCGGTCTCTTCGTCATTTCGACTTGGCAAGGCGACATCCGTTCCTGGATCGCCAAGCTTCCCGAAACGGTCGGGCATTTCTTCGGCTTTCTCAATCCGGTTGGCAATGCGGCGGCGGCAACCCTCTTTCCGCCGACGGCGGAGGACGCTTCCCTTTCCCTTTCCAGGCAAATGCGTGGCCTGTTCCTCTATGCTCTTTACCCGGTCGTCTGGTTGACGCTTGCCGCCTTGGTCTATGGCTATGACATCAATGGCGAACGCCCGCTGACGGAAGGTCGGCTGGCGCGCGCGGTCTCTCGCTGGCAGTCGCTGCCGAAGGCGATCCGCGACTTCGTTTCGCATTTCATCGCGGGGACGGCGAAACGCTACCGTGCCTTGGCCGAAGGCGTCGGCCTCACCCTGGGGTCCGGTCTTGGGCTGCTGCTGGCGGTCATTCTACTATACCGGCTGCTGGATTGGGGCGCAGCCTGGGCCTGGTACGGCACATCGAGGCTGATCGGCGTCCACGATCTGCCTCTATGGCACATGCTTGCCCAGGCAATATCGCTTTTCCTAGGCAGTCCCAGTGCGCCGGGCGACGGCGTCCTCGTGATGCCGATCAAGATATGCCTGCTGGCCGCGGCTCTGGAAATCGGTTTCGCGCAGGGACGGCAATGGCGCCGCGGCGTGGACTGACGTCTGGCGTCCGTCAGCATCTCTCCGGGACTTCCTTGGCTTCAGTTCAGCCGCAGTGGGAAGGATATGGCGTCCGGCCTTGTCGAGGCGAAACTCAGCTGTGCGGATAAGGAGGGAACCGCATCGGCCGGCACGACGAATTTCTCCTCCATGATTGTGCTTGCACCCTTGGCCGGCGGCTGGCGGGATATGGCATCGCAGCCGTCTATGGGGGTAGCCTTCGGATCGAGGTCGCGGCTGAGATCGTTGGAAAGAATGAAGTTGAGGGGCTGCCAGCGCCGCCCCTTCGGGTCCGTCAGGGTGAGACTGCATTGTGTCCAGGATTGCCCGACATCGTCTTCGGCCTTTGCCGCCAGCCTGACCACGACCAGGCGCATCTGACCGGGAAAGGTGATTTTCCCGTCACGTCCATCGCCGATCAATCTTGCCTGGTTGAGTGTCCAGGACGCCTTGGCATAGGTCTGTCCATCGACGCTGCCACTGACGCGCAACTCGTTTCGCCCGACGTAATCTTCGGCATTGCGCCATGCATCAATGGCGTAATTGGCCGCCAGCAGGACGGGCAGGCTTGCCAGGGATGCCCACCAGAACCGTCTTTCCCGCCTAGACGCCATTGGCACCGATCTCCACGCGGTCACGTGTCTCGACGCTTGCGCCGTCGAGCTTGACACGAATTTCCGAGTCCAGTTGAGGGGAGGGCTGTCTGGAAAGCACCAGCGTCATGTCGCTGGTTTCGCCTTCCGGCAGTTCGAAGATGAAGATGCCCGTCGTCGGTAGGCCTGGCTGCAAATCCTTGGATGGCATGAGGCGCGGAGCGCCGTCGGCGCGATGGCTTTGACGGTAAAGGCGACCGGACGCGCCCTCAATTGCCGCGGCCTGAATGGTCATAGTGTCATAATTCGACTGCAGCTCGACACTGACGATGAGCCAGACCCCTTCGGTCTGCCGCTCGATCGACTTGCCATAAGGGGCAAATGCGATCGTCTTTGTGCGCAGAACCTTGGCGACCTTGACGCTGAACGTCCTGCTCGACACGGTGTCCTTCTGCAGCCCGGCGGTTTCGATGGGGCCAGTCAGGATCGCATAGCTCGGGGTCGTCGATTGCAGAAAAGCCAAAAGCAGAGCGGTCACGCCGCCGAACAACAGGGAAAGCAGAAGCCGTATCAAGGACCGGCTCCCTGGCTCACTGAAAGCGGCAGGCTGATGCGCGCGACGTCACTCGGGTTGAACCAGCCCGGCGCGGCATAGAGATTGTCCTTGGGCTTATAGGTGGTCCCGACGATCACAACGCTCAGTGCTTTGGGAAGCGCCTGTGTTGCTGGCAATTGCCAGACGACCTTCACTTTTTCCGGCATCATCGGCTGAAGGTCCCAAAGCAAATCACTGTCCCGGACGAGATAGAATTGTGGAACCGGAGGGTTTGCGACATTTTCGAGCTTCAGCGCATCGCGATACAAGTTCGAGCTTTCCGCCGTCATGTTTTCAAGTGTCAAATCGAGCGTTAGCGCCTTCTTGCCATCGGGAACGCGTCGTCCGTCCGGTGTCTCGGTGGCGATGCCGCTGGAATTGAGGGTCACCATCCACTGACCGGCATCGACGGGCTTGCCGGGTTTGACCTGTGCCACCTCCGTTCCCGTGCGGGTTTCATAGATCGAGAGCCCGAGCGATAGCGCGCCCGCGAGAAGGCCGCCGAGACCGGCGATGATCCGCGTATAGAGTGCCTTGTTCGCTTTGCTGATAGCCGATTGGTTCATTGCGTGATGCGATCGGGTGGTGGCATTGGCCGCCGGCACCTGAAGGAAACAGGCGGCAATCTCTATTTGGATCAGTTGGTTGATACGACAAGGGCGGGTAGTGCGCGAGCGCAGGAATTATGTGTTGACAGAGCTAGAAAATGGACAAGTAAATCGATTTGCAAAAGCATTTGCAAATCGATTTACAATGCCGTAGCCTGATCCTATGACCACAATCGCAAAAGTTGCCAAGCGTGCCGGAGTGTCGCCGACCACTGTGTCGCATGTGCTCAATCACGCCGACCGCGTGTCGGCGGACTTGCGCAAGCGCGTCCATGAGGCGATCGCCGAGCTTGGCTATGTTCCGAACCCGCTCGCTCAAAGCCTCAGGACTGGCCGTACCAATCTCGTTGCCATGCTGATCCCGGATATTCGCAACCCCTTCTACCCGGAAATGGTGCAGGCGGCGCAGTCCGATCTCGAGGCGATCGGGGTCGATCTTTTGGTCTTCAACACCGATGTCCCGGGTGGCCATTCACAGGAACACGGGCAGCATTATCTCCGCCAGATCCGCAGTCGGCGCATCGACGGCCTCATCGTCGGGGATTTCGCGCTGCATGGCATGCATGACACGTTGCTCGAAATCGATCTTCCCACAGTGTTCATCGGCGACCTGCCGAACAAGGCGGTCGATAGCGTCAAGATCGACGATTTCGGCGGAGGTCATCAGATGGGAGCCTATCTTGCCAAGAAGGGCCATCGCCGGATCGCGCACCTGACCGGGCCGTCCTTCTTTGCCGAAGCCATGGCGCGTGCTGCCGGCTTCGAACAGGGTCTGCGCGACAACGGGGTCGAGCCGATTGACGAGTTGCGCCGAGAAGGAAGCTATCTCGGCCCCTCGGGGGAGGAGGCCGTCGATTGGCTTTTGACGAACCATGGCGACAACCTACCCTCAGTGATTTTCTTCGGAAACTACCTGATGGCGGCCGGCGCGCTCGCGGGGTTCTTCGATCGCGGTATCAGCGTTCCCAAGGATATCGGCATTGCCGTCTTCGGCGATCAGCCGCAGCTCGAATATGTCAGGCCACGCATTACGAGGGTCGGCAATACGCCGTCGCTGCTTGCTCATCGCGCAACTGAAATGCTGCTGGAGAGGCTTTCGGGCGCCTATACGGGACCGGCACGCTCGGAGGTGATCCCCTGCAATCTCCACGCTTACGATACCGCATGAAATGAGGCTCCGTCACCCGGGAGGAGTGTGGTGACGGCAAAGCAAAGAGGGAGGAAGTCATGACTGGTAAGGACAAGCTCATCACCGCTGCAACCCGTCGGAGCGTACTCAAGGGCGGGGCAATCATTGCCGCCGGTGCTGCTGCCGGATTGAGCGGTTTTCCCTATGTATCGCGCATGGCCGTGCGGGCGCAGGGCGCACCGCTGAAATTCTGGCAATTCTACGCGCCAGGCGGCACGGTGCCAAGCCAGGTCGACTGGTTCGAAAAAGCCGTTGCCGCCTGGAATGACAGCCACCCGCAGAAGGTGGAACTGGAATATGTCCCGAACGCCGAATACATCAACGGGCCGAAGCTTGCGACGGCCTTTGCCTCGGGCGAAGGGCCGGACATCTTTCTGATCTCGCCCGGCGACTTCCTGCGCTACTACAACGGCGGCGTCCTGCAGGATCTGACGCCTCACATCGATGCGAAGGAAGATTTTCCGGAGAGCGTCATCGCGAGCCGGATGGTCGACGGCAAGATCTATGGCATCCCGATGGAAGTCGAGCCGATGGCGATGTACTATTCGGTCAAGGCCTTCGAAGAGGCGAAGCTGAACGAGAACGACGTTCCGAAGACGTGGGACGATTTGCTGGAGCTCGCCAAGAAGCTCACGACGCCGAAGCGCTTCGGCGTGCTGTTTGAGACCCAGCCGGGCTACTATCAGAACTTCACCTGGTATCCCTTCTTTTGGCAGGGCGGCGGCGAATTCCAGACCAAAGACGGCAAGAGCGCCTTCGATTCACCCGCCGCGGTTCAGGCTTTGAAGTTCTGGCAGGATGCCATCAATTCCGGTGTGGCGCCGCGCCAGGTCATGGGAAGTGGTGCGAACGACACGGTTGCCAACCTCGCCTCGGGCTATTGCGCCATCCAGAATGTCGGCATCTGGGGCATCTCGCAATTGCAGAGCAACGCCAAGGATTTCGAATATGGAGTCTTTCGCCTGCCGACGCCGCCAAACGGCAAATATGTGACCGTTGGCGGCGGCTGGGCCTTCGTCGCCAATGCCAAGGGGAAGAACCCGGATGCGGCGGCACAATTCTGCGCCTGGGCGCTGGCCTCGAAGGATAAAGGCTCCGTCCAGCGCGTCGCTGACTGGTGCACCAAGGGCAAATCGGACATGCCGCCGCGCGAAAGTGCGCTTGCCGCTGGCGGCGAAGCCTTCAAAACCGGCATGATCGGCAAGTTTGCCACAGACGTCTATCCTGGAGCGCGTGGCGAGCCGCGCCTGCCGCCGGAGGTCTACAAGATCATTTCCGATGCCATCCAGCAGGCCCAACTCGGCGGTGCCGACCCGCAAGCGACGGCGACATCGGCCTCGCAGCAGCTCGACGCGTTCCTTTCGTCCTATAGTGGCGCACCCATTCTCTAGGAAGAACCGCCGGCCGCTGCAGTAGCCAGCTCTGGCGGCCGTCTCTCTTTTCGGGACGAGATCATGACGACAATTGCTGATGTGACGACAAGCGGTGCAAACAGCACACGGAAGGGCCTTTCCGCCCGGCATCGCGAATGGATTGCGGGCTATCTCTTCGTATTGCCCGATGTGCTCGGCCTTTTCGTTTTTCTCGGCGTACCGATGCTTCTGTCGCTCGTGCTGAGCGTCTACGAGGTCAACGGCTTTGGCGGTTACAATTTCGTCGGTGCCAAGAACTATATCCGCATCTGGCATGATCCGTTGTTCTGGAAGGGCGCAAGAGTAACTGCTCTCTACGCCGTCATGCTCGTGCCTTCGCTTTATGTGACTGGCCTGGGTCTGGCGCTTCTCGTGCAGCAGACCAATCGCTTCAACGCGATCATGCGCTCGATGTTTTTCGCTCCGAACATGGTGAGCCTCGTTGTCGTCGCCCTTGTCTGGCAATTCATGGTCATCGACAAGATCGGCGTCGTCAGCCAAGCCATGGCCGGTCTCGGTCTTCCCTCGATTTCCTTCCTCGGAGATCCGAACTTTGCATTGATCACCGTCGTCCTCGTCAGCGTCTGGTTCCTGATGGGCTTCTATATGCTGATCTTCCTGGGTGGCCTGCAGGATATTCCAAAGGAATATTACGAGGCGGCGATGATTGACGGCGCAGGACCTATCAAGCGCTTTCGATACGTCACGCTGCCGCTTCTGAAGCCGACAAGCTTCTTCGTTCTCATGGTATCGATGGTAGCTGCCGTTGCCGGCGCGCAGGCTTTCGATATCATCTATGTCATGACCAAAGGCGGCCCCGCCAATTCGACGTCGGTACTGATCGTCTACATCTACCAACAAGCCTTCTCCTTCGGTGCTTTCGGCTACGCAGCCGCGATGTCATCGATCCTGGTCGTCGCGCTGATGATCGTCACCGCAATTTTCTTTGCCGTCACGCGCGGAGGACGTTTCGATCATGCGGAATAATGCTTCCAACGCCTACTTTTCGCGATCGCAGGTAACGATGGTGCGTTGCCTGTGGATGCTGATTGCCGGCATGCTGGCGTTGATGACGCTTTTCCCCTTGCTCTGGATGGTATCGATCGCCTTCAAGCCGGCAGCTGAATCCTTCTCGTCGTCGCTGATACCGGAATCACCAACATTCGACAATTTCATCTATGCGCTGACGGGCGTGCCCTTCATCCGCTACATGCTCAATAGCTTCTTCGTGTCGGCGACGGTGACGATCGTGGCGCTTTTCTTCCACACAATGGCCGGCTACGCATTGGCGCGGTTGCGCTTTCCTGGACGCGAGATCATCTTTCTGGCGATATTCTCCACTTTTCTTGTCTCACTGCCCGTCGTCATCGTGCCGCTCTTCATCATCGTCAAGGCGATGGGCATGATCAACTCCTATACGGGTCTGATCGTGCCGGCGATCTTCAATGCCTTCGGCATCTTCCTGCTGCGACAATATTATCTTTCGCTGCCGCGTGAGATCGAGGAGGCCGCCGTTATCGATGGCGCCGGCTACTGGCGTATCTACTGGAGCATCATCCTGCCCTTGAGTCGGCCGATGATGTCGGCGCTCGCCATCCTGTTCTTTCTCGCCAACTGGAATTCCTTCCTTTGGCCGCTCACTATCACCTCCAATCCGAACCTCTGGATGGTGCAGGTCGGCATCGCCAACTTCAAAAGCCAATATTCGGCGTCTTGGAACTACATGATGGCCGCCTCCACCATCGTCGCCATCCCCACCCTCGTTCTCTTCGTGATTTTCCAGCGGCAGATCATGGATTCGCTGAAGATCAGCGGTCTGAAATAGCCGTCTTCATTCAAGACAGGAGACTTCCATGAGTAATCTCGGCCTTTCACCCTTGCGCGGGCTTGCCAAGCTGCGCGAAGCAAAAACGCGGCGCTTCTCGAGTTACGACCGCACCGGCGGCAATGACGACCGCTTCCATATCGAACCGGGCAAGACCGAGATCATTGCCGAGCATTCGGGCGCCGGCATCATCACTCATATCTGGGCGACGCTTGCCTGCGAAAGCGATAACTTCCTGCGTAAGATCGTGTTGCGCGCTTACTGGGACGGAGAAGATGAGCCGAGCATCGAGGTGCCAATCGGCGATTTCTTCGGCATGGGCCACGGCCGCACCGCAAACTACGCCAGCCTGCCGATGCAGGCGAGTCCGGAGGACGGCAAGGCGTTCAACTGCTATTTCCCTATGCCATTCGGCTCGCACATGAAGCTGACGGTGACGAACGAGGCCGAGCACGACCTGCTCTTCTACTACTATGTCGATCTCGAACTGCACCAGACCCTCGAACAGGGCATGGGCCGTTTCCACGCGCAATATCGCCAATCGCGTCCGGAAGGCATGAACGACGCGGGTCTTACCAACGAGGAATATCTTTTCGGCGGCGAGAATGTCGACGGCAAGGAAAACTATACGATCCTCGAGGCCGAGGGCCGCGGCCACTATGTCGGCGTTCTCTATAGCGTCTATTCGCGCCGCCGCTCCGATGTCTGGGACTGGTACGGCGAAGGCGATGACATGATCTTCATCGATGGCGAACAGGGGCTTTGCGTGCCGGATACCGTGCGCAAGCCCGATCCGCGCATCGGTCCGAAGGCGGCGCTTATCGATCCCCGCCTGGAATCCGCACCCGGCGCCAACGATGCCTGGCCGCCGACGCTGCACGGCACCGGCACGGAGGACTATTTCAATACCGCATGGTGTCCGACCCAGGAATACAGTGGCCCCTATCACGGCATCATCTCGGCGGGTGGTCCGAACTGGACCGAGCCGGTGACGCTGTACCGCTGGCACATCGAGGACCCGGCGATCTTCCAGAAGCACATTCGCGTGACGATCGAACACGGCCATGCCAACCGTCGTTCCGACGATATTTCCTCGGTCGCCTTCTGGTACCAGGCCGAGCCGCACAAGCCATTCGGTGCATTCCCCGAGGTTGCGGAGCGCGTGCCGACCTTTCGCCGGCCGTTCAAGGAAATGAAGATCGCCGTCAAGAAGGCGAGAGGATGAGGCCTGCTTGAGGCAGCAAGTCTGACACGCGTTGGAGTTTCCCGTCGGAGCCCGCCTGATGGCGGGCTTCTTGGTTCTGAGGTCTGGCGCTCAACGGCGGATTTGCCTCCAAATTCATATCTTCCCATCGGCGGCTACGCTCTCCGGCAATCACGTTCAGAGCCGCAAGAACGCGGCATAGAGAAAATAGCTCTTGCGTGGCCTTTATAATTAGGTAAGTTACCTAATAAATGGATAGGGCACATGATTGCTGGCATAGATATTGGTGGAACCAAGACACAGTTCGTCGTTGAGGCCCGCGGCAAGATGGTCGGTGAGCGGATCGTGCACACAGCCGAATGGCGGGCGCGTATCGATCACGATGCCGACGCGCAGGCGCTCGTTTCGCTGCTTGTCGCAACGGCCGATACAATGCCTGAGATTATCGTGATCGGCGCGCACGGATGCGATAGCGACGATGATCGGCTTGCCTTGCAGGCAAGACTTGCCCGGCATTTGCGCGGCACGGTTCTGGTCCTCAACGATTCCGAATTGCTGTTACCGGCAGCGGGTAAGACGAGCGGTATTTCCGTCATAAGCGGCACCGGTTCGATTGCAGTCTCGCGCGATGCTGCGCGCCGGATGATCGCATCGGGCGGCTGGGGTTGGTATCTCGGCGACGAGGGAAGTGCCAGCGGCCTGGTGCGGGAAGCGGCGCGTACCATTCGCTTTGCGCTCGACCAGGGCGAGGCGCTCGATCCGCTCGGCCGCAGCGTCATGGCAGCTCTTGCCGTCTCCTCGCCGATCGAGATCGGCCGTGCGCTCGGCGAAATCGGATCGGCAGCCGGCATAGGCCGGCTCGCACCGCTGGTGTTCGAGGCAGCCGAGGCAGGTTCGCGCCATGCGGATAAGGTCATCACTGAGGCGGGTGCCTCGCTTGCCGTGCTCACAGCGCAATTGATCCAGCGCGGAGCGCCGCGCGGCGATGTCGTGACCGGCGGCGGCGTCATTGCCCGCCAGCCGCGGCTTCTTGCGGCCTTCAAATCTGCCCTCAATGAACGCCTTCCGGATCTCACGCTGACCCTTCTCGACGAACCGCCCGTGGCCGGGGCGATGGTGTTGGCGCGCAAGCTGAGCCTCGGCGACCTGCCGGCGACACTGCCCCTGCCGCATATCGACGGTGAATTGAGAACGGCCGGTGATTGGAGAGCCGCATGACCTCAAAGAAGATCATTCCCGCTCGAAACTGGGGACAGCGCGTGATCGCGGCCCTTTTGATCGCGGTCGTTGCGCTGCTTGTCTTCATGGTCGGGACAAGCCGCCACATCAACTGGTCGGCCGTACCGCAATATATCCTCGACGATACGATCCTGGATGGGATCAGGCTGACGATCCTGTTCACCATTTTGTCGATGGTCATCAGCGTTGTCGCCGGCGCCATCCTTGCCACGATGCGGCTTGCGTCCAATCCGGTGCTGTCCGGCTTTGCAAGCCTCTATATCTGGTTCTTCCGCGGCACGCCGCTGCTCGTCCAGATCATCTTCTGGTTTAACATCCAGCTTTTTATTCCAAGCATCGATATCGGCTCCATCCATATCGACACCAATTCGATCGTCACGGCTTTTGTTGCAGCCCTTCTCGCTCTCAGCCTCAACGAGGCGGCCTATATGGCGGAAATCATTCGTGGCGGTTTGCTCGCCGTCGACAACGGTCAGCAGGAGGCAGCCAAGGCACTCGGCTACACGCCGGTTCAATCCATGCTGCGCATCATCTTTCCCCAGGCGCTGCGAGTCATCATCCCGCCGATCGGCAACCAGACGATCTCGATGCTGAAGACGACCTCGCTCGTCTCCGTCGTGGCGGCTCAAGATCTGCTGACGCGTGCGCAGAATATCTACGCCCGGAACTTCCTGATCATCGAGCTGCTGATTGTCGCCAGCATCTGGTACCTCGTGATGACCACCGTTGCGTCCGCCATCCAACTCGTCATTGAAAGCCGGCTTGGAAAATCCACCAACCAGGCGCCCGGGCTTCTGCAAGGCGCGCTGCGCCTCATGCGCGCCGAGGGGAGAAACGGATGAATACTTCGATGATAGCGTCGGCAGCAAAGCCTATCGTCGAGGCGATCGACGTCCACAAATCCTTCGGCTCGCTCGAGGTGCTGAAGGGCATCAATCTCACCGTCGGCAAGGGCGAGGTCGTCTGCCTGCTCGGCCCATCGGGAAGTGGGAAGTCCACCTTCCTCAGATGCATCAATCATCTGGAGCGGATGACGGCTGGCCGGATTCTCGTCGACGGCCAGTTGATCGGTTATCACGAGCGCGGCGATACCTTGCACGAGATGAGCGGCAAGGAGCTTGCTGTGCAGCGCCGCGATATCGGTATGGTGTTTCAGCGCTTCAATCTCTTTGCCCATCAGGACGTGCTGACGAATATTTCGCAGCCCCCGGTCCTCAATCGCGGAAAATCGCGTGACGAAGCCGTCGCACGCGCGCGCGAGCTTTTGAAGATGGTGGATCTCGAGGGCCGCGGCAGCGCCTATCCCTATCAGCTCTCCGGCGGTCAGCAACAACGCGTGGCGATCGCCCGGGCGCTGGCCATGAACCCGAAACTCATGCTGTTCGACGAGCCCACATCCGCCCTCGATCCCGAACTTGTCGGCGAGGTGCTGAATGTCATGCGCAAGCTCGCAGCCGACGGCATGACGATGATCGTGGTGACACATGAGCTCTCCTTCGCCCGCGAGGTCGCCGACCGGATCGTGTTCATGGATCGGGGTGTCGTGGTGGAGGAAGGGCCGGCGCGCGAAGTGCTCGACAATCCCAAGCAAGAAAGAACCCAGGCGTTTTTGAGACGGATGCACTGACTGGCAGGCAGGCACCCGAATGAGGCCGCACGTCCTTCACGTGCACCAGCAAAAAAGGGGAATGACAATGACAGGGAAGACCAGATTCACCATCATGTTCGCGGCAGCCTTGCTCGCAAGCTCCACCGCTTGGGCGGCTGGTGTCGACCAGAAGCTGCACGCCATGCTGCCCGAAAAGATCCAGTCATCCGGCGAGATCAAGGTCGGCACCGAGCCGCAGACGCCGCCTTACGATTTCTACGGCGAAGACAATAAGACGATCATCGGCCTCGAACGCGAGTTGCGCGATGAGATGGGCACCCGGCTTGGCGTGAAGTTTACCGATGTGCCGGCACAATTCGCCAGCATCATTCCGGGCATCCAAGCAGGCCGTTTCGACATGGGCATGTCCGCGTTCGGCGATTTCGCCGAACGCGAAAAGATCGTAGATGTCGTCAACTATATGCTTGAAGGCACCAGCATCATCGTGCTTGAGGGCAATCCGAAGGGTGTCCACAAGCTGAAGGACGCTTGCGGCCTCAATGCCGGCGCGGTCCAGGGTTCGATCCCGCTTCAGCTCCTCGACAAGCAGAAGACGCTTTGCCCGGCAGACAAGCCGCTCAATGTCATGCAGTTCCCGTCGAACGATCAGATCAAGATCGCCCTGCAGAGCGGCCGTGTCGACCTTTCCATGGATACGACGGGTGTTGCGGCCTACAGCCTCCAGCATCAGCCGCCAGGCAACAAGAAGCTGGAGCTTGTGACCGGCGCCCAATATGCGGTCGGCTACCAGGCAATGCTCGTCGGCAAGGATGATCCGCAGCTGCGCGACGCGCTGGCTGCCGCCATGCAGTCGATGATCGACGACGGCTCCTATGCCAAGATCTTCGAAAAATGGGGCCTTGGCGAGAACAAGCTCGACAAGGTCACCATCAACGATGCCGCGCGCTTTGCCGACTACATGAAACTGGACTGAGATCCGCCTGTCCTCCGGCGGCCGCGATTGCTCGGCCGCCCCTCCTTCGAACATATGGAAATGACCATGACAGACAGAGTGCCCTTCCGCGAAGCGATCGCATTGCAGCCTGCTGCCCTCGACACCTGCTTCAACGCCGTCTCTAAGCGGCTGGAAATGCTCGATCTTGAGCCGGTGAGGCGCGGGCCGACGGTTCTCGTTGGCATCGGCGCCAGCCTGTATGCAGCTGTCGTTGCCGCGGCGCAGATGCGCGCTCAGGGCCTTCGCGCCTTCGCCTTGCCTGGCACCGATCTCTATGATGCGTCAGTCGATGCCGGCGAGGCTTATATCGCCTTTTCGGCTTCCGGCCGCAGCGAAGAACCAGCGCGCGCGATGGAACTTCGGCCAACCGCTCATTCCTATGGTATCGCCAAGGCGGACGGCACACCGATCTCGCGCGTCGTCAGGCATATGATCGCAACCGAGAGCGGCGTCGACAGCGGCCCGAATACGACGAGCTATCTTGGGTCCCTGCTGAGCGCGGCCCTGCTCATCGATAAGGCCGGGCGCTCGTCGGGGACGAACTGGGGACAGATTTCGGGACGCGCAGAGATTGTGCTGAAGCAGACGCGTGCTCAGGCCGATAAGGCAGCCAAGCTTCTCGCCGGAAAAAAGTCGATTGATTGCGTGGGTGCAGGCACTGCTCTCGGCACCGCCGGCTACGCGGCGCTCCTGATACGCGAAGCAGCTCGCGTCGCTGCCCAGGATTGGGATACGCTGAACTTCCTGCATGGACCGATGGAGCCGAACGACAGGGGTAGCGGCGTCCTGCTCTTCGGCAATGGCCGTGAGGTCAAGCTGGCGCAAGATCTGGCCGGTTTCGGCATTCCGTCGGTTCTCGTCACTGCGCGGACCGATATCGCGGATGGCGATAATCTCGTCGTCATTCATGTGCCGGCCTTCTCGGAAGGCATTGGCGATGCCATTTTGCAGGCCATTCCGGCACAGTTGCTGATTGCGACTCTTTCGGAGGATGCGGGTCTGCCGGTCTGCGAATTCCGCTACCGCCAGACCGATACCAAGCGCGATATCTGAGCCTTCCTCAGTTACCGAGCTGATCCGCAGTCAGTGCGGTCGGATAGAGGAAGGCAGTCTTGCCTTCTTCGCCCAGAAGTCTCGCCATGGCAAAGTCGATGGCGAGGCGAACGGCACCAAGGACCGTCGCCTGGTTCGACAGCTGGCCATTGACCACTTCCACCGGCCAGCACAATTCGTTCACGACGCTCCTCACGCCGGGCAGCAATTGCGGGTTCTGTCCGACGCCGCCGCCAAGCACGATCAACTGCGGATCGAGCACGCTGACGCAGGCCGCTGCGAGGTTGCCGATATCGCGGGCATGTTGCTCGACAATGGCACGTGCTGTCGCGGATTGGTGGGTGCGGGCAAAGAGTTCGCTGGCGCTCTTTGGTGGCGCGCCCTCATTTTCGGACCATCTTCCAGCTGCACGCTCGAGAAGGGCCGCGGAGCCCATATAAGTTTCCACCTGCTGCCATTTCGGTCGCTCGTGCTCCGACCATGGAAAGGGCAGGTGGCCGATTTCGCCCGCGCCGCCCTTGAAACCGCGGAAAAGCCGGCCATCCAAGACGATGCCCATGCCGGTCTTCACCCCGATCTGCATGTAGATCGTAAAGGAATACTGTTTTGCCGAGCCTTCGTGATACTCGGCAAGGGCCGCGCAATTGACGTTGTTTTCAAGCAATGCCGGTGCGCCATAGGCGGCCCGCAGCCGCTCCAGTACGGGTATCAGCGTCTCTCGCCCCGACAACCTTTCCAGCGATGCGGAGATGATGTTGGGCAGGGCGATCGCGATTGCGCGTAATGGTGCCGACCGCGCCTCGAACTCAGAAAACAATCGGGCGACGACGTCTTCGATCAGCAGGAACCGTTCATCGGCGGATTTGTCGATGAGTGGCAATTCTGCGGTTGCGAGAGTCGCACCGTCGAGGCCTCGCGCGACCGCGTTGATATGGGTCGTGCCGCAATCGACACCGATGACGAAGCCTGCCTTTTGGCCGAGCCCGTATGTGACTGAGGTTCGTCCGACCGAGCCGCGATTGATGCCGGCCGGTGCAAGCAGGTCGTACCGCTCAAGCTCGCTGACGGCTGCCGACATGGTGGGCTTGGAAAACATGAGCGCCGCGCTCAATTGTGGTCTTGTCGCAGGTCCACTGCTCGCAATCGTTCGCAGTACCGCCCGCGCGCTTTCCGTCAGCGGTGGCGCGTCAATTCCGGTCTGTTGCCAAGCTGTACTCAAAGGACACCCGGGGCGATGAAATTATTTGTAAAGCTCCCTTACCATCGGTGTTGCGAAATTAACAGCCATATCCCATTGAAAAATATCGCTTTGCTCGGATAAGTGCGCGCTGTTGCATTCCGATCAGATGGCGGTGAAGCCATTGTCGACGAAGAGATGGATGCCGTTGACGAAGTTGGATTCGTCAGACGCAAGATAGAGGGCCGCGCGGGCCACATCCTCGGGCTCGCCGATCCGGCCCTGCTGTGCCGCGATCGCCGCATCGGAGACGTCGACGCCAAGAGCTTGCAATTCGGCCACCTCGCGCAGCCCGTGCGGTGTGCGGATGAAGCCGGGGCAGACGGCGTTGCAGCGGATATTGCGATCGCGGAACTCGACGGCGATCGCGCGAGCAAACATATGCACCGCCCCTTTCGTGGTGTCGTAGAGCACCTCCATCGGGGTTGCGGCGACTGCTGAGATCGACGAGGTGCAGACGATGGAGCCGCCGCCGGCGGTGATCATGCCCGGCAGCACGGCCTTGGTCATCAGGAACATCGAGCGCACGTTGACGCCATGCAGCCATTCCCATTCCTCCAGCGTCGTTTCGAGAAACGGCTTGATGACGATGGTGCCGGCGTGATTGAAAAGGACGGTCACGGCACCGAAACGGCCCTCGATATCCTTCACTGCGGCGTTGACGGCTGCTTCGTCCGAGACATCAGCAACCCAATGATCGGCGGTACCACCGGCATCGCGAATTTCACGCACGGTCTGCGCCGCCGCATCGCCGTTTCTGTCGATGATCGCGACTGTTGCCCCTTCGGCGGCAAACAGACGCGACGCGGCACCTCCCATGCCGGTGGCGCCGCCTGAAATGATGGCAATCTTACCTTTGAGCCTGTCCGTCATCTGTTCCCTCGGATTACCGTGTTCCACTGCAAGAGACTATCGCGGAAAATGCGTCGAATCTATCGTCCCGTCTTTCCCGCGTCGATGCCGATCCCTTATTTCTTCGGCAATTTAGGCGGCAGACAGATCTGAACCGGGGGAGCTGTCGCTCAGAACAGCCGTCGATACACCCGCACCCCCAACTTCCACCCGTCATCATCTCCTTGAGGGGTATTGTCCCATCATGTTAGCACCGTGTCATCTATGCTGCATTTGGGAGTATTCTGATGAGATTGCGGGATAAGGTCGCCGTCGTCACCGGCGGGCAAAGGGGGATAGGCTTTGCCATCGCCAGGAAGTTCACGCGCGAAGGCGCTCATGTGACCATTGCAGATATCGGCAATGCAGCAGAGGAAGCAGCTTCGCTTTCTGCGATAGGCGCAAATGAAGCCCGTTTCATCAAAACTGATGTCGGGTCCGAGCGCGATGTCAAAAGCATGGTCGACGCCGTCGTTGCAGAACATGGACGGATCGACATTCTCGTCAACAATGCCGGTATCGAATTCTACAAGCCTGTGACAACGACGACCGAGGACGAGTGGGATCGGCTGATGAGGGTCAACCTCAAGGGCGTCTTCTTGTGCTCGAAGGCGGCGATCCCAGCGATGCGGCCATCGGGCGGGGTCATCGTCAATGTCGCCTCCGAATTGGGTCTGGTCGGAGAGGCGAACGTGGCGGCTTATTGCGCCTCCAAGGGTGGCGTTGTCATGTTGAGCAAAGCTATGGCGATCGATCACGGACCCGAAGGCATACGCGTCAATTGTCTTTGCCCCGGACCGGTCTCGACAAAGTTGCTGGAGGAGGTGTTCCTGGCAAGCGACGATCCCGAACGGATGCGCCGCAGTTTCGAGCAGCGCATGGTGCTGAACCGTCTGGGCACGCCGGACGAGTGTGCGGACGCCGCGCTTTTCCTCGCCAGTGAAGAATCGAGCTTCATGGCGGGGGCCAACCTCGTTCTGGATGGCGGTTGGACGACGCGCTAGCAAAGCGCGTCATCCCCGGTCATCGCGGGAGATGGCGTCTCACGACGCCTGCGGCATCGGCTGCATTCCAATGGGAAACACGCGGTCATAAGCGATGTTGAAGAAAAAGGCATAGACCAGGTAAAAGGCCACGATCGCAATATCCATTGCCAGCGCCGCCATCAGGCTGATCCCCAGATACCAGGCGATGAAGGGAATGAGCACGATGATCAGGCCTGCCTCGAACAAGGCCGTGTGGGCGATCCGGATCGGGATGGTCTTCTGCACGCTGCCCCTGATGCGCATCATCGCCCGGTCGAAGCCGAGATTATAGATGAAATTCCACACCGTCGCCGCCGTGGCGGAGATGATGCCGACAATCCCCATATGTTCAACGGGCTGATCGAACAACAAAGCGGCGCCGGGCGTAAAGATCGCCAAGCCGATGAGTTCGAACATGACCGCATGTCGGACGCGGTCTTTGAAGCTACGCATTTCAAAATCCTCTGTTGTTGATGATGGTGCTTCTATATGATATTTCTCATAGGTAAAGTTAGCTACTATCTGGATTTCTGATGGATGACTGTTTCACTTGAGCAATTGGAGGCTTTCGTAACCGCCGTCGAAGCAGGCTCGTTTTCAGCCGCGGCCCGACACCTGCGCAAGGCGCAGTCGGCGGTAAGCTTGCTCGTCTCGACGCTGGAGGACGATCTCGGCGTTAAGCTCTTCAGCAGGGCGACAAGAAACCCGACATTAACAGCGGCGGGGCGACGGCTGCTGCCGGAGGCGAAGCTGCTTCTAGACCGCCGCGAACATCTGATCGGCATCGCAAGGAGCTTCGAGGAACATGTCGAGACGCGGCTTGTCGTTGCGATCGACGAACTGTATCCCGAGTCGTCGACCGGTGCGCTGTTTGCCGCCTTTGCCGATCGCTTCCCGCATGTCGAGCTGGAGCTGCGGTTTCCCCCGACCAAGGATGTCGTGGGGCTGGTTCTGGACGGCAAGGCCGATCTCGGCGTGATGTGGCGGCAAGAGAATCTCCCGCCCACGCTCGGCTTTCATACGATCGGCTGGGTTCCTCTCATCCTGGTCTGCGGCCGCAACCATCCTCTGGCACAGTTCCCCGTCACCTGGGAGGAGCTAAAACGTCATCGACAGATCATGGTGACGAAGCGGAGCGACGGCATGGAAACCCACCGTTTGCGCGTCGCCGCGGAAGTGTGGTGGGTTGAAAGCCATTGGGTCATTTTACAGATTCTGCAGCAGGGGATCGGATGGGCGCTGATCCCAGCCCACATTCTCGAAAACTCGCCGCTCGCCCCTAACCTGGCAACGCCGGTGCTGCAATTCGACGAAGGTGCGCATCCAGTCGCGCTCGAGCTTGTCTGGCACAAGCAACGCTCGTCAGGCCCGGCGGCAAAATGGCTTCGGGAGCAATTCGCGGCAAACGGGATACACTATCGAAAGCTCGGGAAAGTCTAGCCGACGCCGGGCAGAGCCGCCTGCTTACTGCGCGACCACCAAGCTCATGTCTCAGCAAGCGATGGTTACAGGCGGCATTCCGGTATCGATTATCGCAGATAGGATGAGTCGAAATCGGCTAGGCGTTCCAGCCTTGCGCTATCGAGAAGTTCGACCTGTCCTTCATGAAATATCATGGTGTTCAACTCGCGCAATTGTCTGAGAACGCGATTAAAGTGGACGGTGGTCAGACCTAGCGCATCGGCAATCAACGACTGCGTTAACGGACATTGATAGGTCGTTCCTGTGCCGACACCCGCAAGATTCAATCTGGCACCAAGCTCGAGAAAGAAGTGAGCAGTCCTGTTGATCGGCCTGAGTCGCCCGATATCGACCAGGTGCTGTGTCACTATAGATTCGTCACGAAATGTGGACCACAGAATGGACATGGCCAGATGGTTGTCGGAAAAGAATGCCGCTAAAAGGTTATCAATGTCTATCTCTCCGACTTCGACACACGTTATCGCGCTGAGATTGTCATCGCAATCTGGAGATAGAAGCCGCCGCGCACCCAGAAGATCGCCCTGAACATGGAAGTTGATAATCTGTCTGGTTCCATTACGCAGGAGTCGATAGGAACATGCCCAACCAGTATAGATCAAATAGGCACTTCTAGCCTGTCTGTCCTCATGAATAATATCGCATCCCTTCATGTAGATGCGCTTGCGGGTGACAAGTGCATTCAGCGCTTCCTTGCCCAGAGAAAAGCCTGGCATATGAAAGGGTGAAAGATGCACATTCCGGCTTGTCGAGCTGGAAGGGCGGCTCAATTTGCCATTAAGCACAAGCAGATCATGCGGCATAAAAAGATGCCTTCAGGGTTTGAGATCGATACCCCCTCCCTTGCCGAGAATATTATAATGGAGAGCAGTCTTCGAAAACTTAACTCGAATTAATGATCGGTGAGAGAAGATGTGTGCTTTCCCGGGGTGATTTGAATATTTCCTCAAATGTTACAATGAATTAGAAGTTTCCGCATGGAAGGTCGGTGGTATCACGAGCTGAGCACTTCTTAGTGAAACAGTCGTGATATTCGTTCAACGCTGGCGCTGCGGCAGGCGAGTGCGGAGAAAATAGCCGGCCGATATGAGAGGCTGATCGCGTCTCTCCGGGTCTCGCCCAGATAATCAGCTAGATGAAATTTCTATGGAGAATAAGGAGTTAAGCCGGCGGCTGCCTCGTCATCGATGGTAACACGAGGTGACGGATTATGGCTTTGGTGGCCAATCATGGCTTTTGGGACGGTCGGCGGAAAACTCAATCGAAAGTAATCTTCGCTGGGGTCTGCACAGCTGTGGGGTTGAACGCATTGATCCAGATCATATCGGGGAGATGCGAAGCGGCTCAGACTGCAACATGTCGGCGCTCCTCAAGATCGCCGTGCTTTCGCAAACTCAAAATCCGCCTGTTCGGCAGAACCGGCAATTGCTCCTGATGGAGGTTGCAATGTTGAAAATGCCCAAACCGACGATCGTGTTCGCCATCTTGGGGGCAAGCTTTGCCGCTCTTGTGACGTCATCCGCTCCGAGCTTCGCTGCGCTAAGCTGCGCGGAAAGTCTTCAACTGACCGGAACGGAGTTGCGTGTTGCTCCGATGGGTCAACCAAAGAGCGAGGCCATGGGACTTTATTCTGCTGCGGTCGACGCCCATCGCAATCGGCAGGAGGGACAATGCGAGGGTGATCTCAATCGAGTCGATGCATTGCTTGACCCCACCGCATCTGGCGACGGCAATGTTGGCCTGTTCACGTCATCAGCCACGCCGTCTAGTCATAGCCACGGTCACGGCCACGGCCACGGTCACGACCGCCATTAGGCTTGCTCTCGCCGAAGGCGTGCAAGCGGTAAATCGCACACGACCCGCAACGCGTGTTGCGGGTCGTGGATTCTTCTGGGCTCGACACCGCTGCGTCTGCCATGCGCCTTTAAAGGGTCGTACCGTTCTCGGGACGAGATCTGGAAAAGAGCAGTCGGTTCATCTCAGGAACGAAGCGAACGATCCCAAAGCCTGCCGCTTCCAAGATCTTCCTGGAGCCGGCATTTTCGAGATGGGCAAATGCCCGGACTTCCCGAAGCTGTAGCCCATTGTCGGCCCGATGTAGAGCTGCCGCGACCAGCTCCGATGCATATCCGCGTCCCCAGGTGTCCCGACGGAAAAAGTATCCGATTTCGCAGCCCCAGCCCGGTTCAAACGGATCGTCGTACAAGCCGCCCCAGCCGATTATTTTTGCGTCATCCCTTCTGACAACAGTCCATGGCGCATATCCGTCGCGTCGACGCCGCCATTCGTAAGCGGCAATTCTGCGGCGACAGGCGGCGATTGTCTCGTCCACATGGGTGTAGCACATGGCCTCCTTATCCCCAAGGAATTCGAACAGAGCGGGGATATCCGACAGGCGTGAGGGGCGCAGTAACAGGCGCGGTGTTTCGATCTGAGATCCGAGGTTCTTCATGTGATTCTGCCAATGAAGATTTCAGGTATGGCCGAAGAGGTCGTCGACCTCTATGCTGAGATATCGAAGGGCGCCTTGGGTTTTGGGACGCTTTGCCCCAAACGCGGTTCCTGTCCGGACAGCAGCCGCTGAATATTGGCGCGGTGGCGCGCGATGACATAGACGCCGCCTGCTATTACCAACAACCGATAGGGCAATGGTTGCTCCAGAGCGAGGACGAGAGCCATTGCCGCCAATGCGGCAAGCATTGAGCTCAAGGAAACAATTCTGGACGTTGCCAGGACGATGCCGAAGATTGCGGCCGCACCCAAGCCGATCGGCCAGGATAGTGCCAGCAGGACGCCCAGTCCTGTTGCCGCAGACTTGCCGCCGGTAAAGCGCAGCCAAATCGAACGCCCATGTCCTAACAACACGGCAAGCCCGGTCAGGCAAGTGACCCACTCTCCCCAGACTTGCAGATCAAACCCTGTCGGCGCCGTGATCGATGGCAATGCAGGGAGCCAGGGATAGAACCAGCGAGCAAAGATGATCGCTACGGCACCTTTCAGCAAATCGATCGTAAGAACCGCCAGCGCCGGCCATTTGCCCAAGGTACGCAACACGTTCGTCGCTCCGGTGGATTTGGAGCCGTGTTCGCGGATATCGATCCCCGCAAGCAGCTTCCCCACGAGGTAGCCCGTGGGTGTGGAACCGATGAGATAGGCGATGATCAATCCGGCCACATTTGCTATCCAGAAAACCATGGGAGTAACCTTCGCGCTTCACTTCGGCTCATTCGTCATGCGGACCGCCCTCCATCCTCCGGTGCGGTTGCCGGCGCATGCGGGCCGAGTTCGCTCGTCGGCATGTAGTGGTCTACAACCTATGAGCCTTATGAAAAAGTCTCAATCCAATCTTGAATATGTTGCGCCGTTTCCTGGGCAGAGGAATTCGTATTGTCGATGGTCGTCCGATGCGTTGCCCCATCGTCGAAAAGCGAACGCTCGGCAACGAGCCGATCTAGAATTTCTGCTTTTCGGCTTTTTCCACGGTTGCCGCGATCTTCACTGACGATGCGACGAGTATTCTCGGCGGGAGAGCACATCAGGGTAACGGAAAAGAGCGGGCAGTTTCGCGCTCGCGCCAGATCAATGATCGCCTGCCAATTTTCCTCGAGAAAGCCGCTTGTTCCTCCACGGGCAACGACGCTCGTCAAGATGACGGGCAGGGTCGAGGGCAGTTTTAGAATCGTCGTGAAGGCCGCAGATCTGACGGCGCGGACCAGCTCATAATATTCAGAAGTTCCGCCCTCGGCCAAAGCATATCCCACATTCAAGATCGTGTGGTTGTCGAGGAGCCTGCCGCCCATGATCGCGCGCAATTCGCGCCCGGTCGTCAGCTTACCAACGCCCGGCCATCCGCTTATGTTGATCAGCATCGTGTGCTCCAATCGTATGTTGTAGCTCGTAAAGAAGTCCGTTTTCAGGGTCAGCCATAATCTGCTTCGGCCTGATCCAGGTAAAGCCTTGTTGACCAGCCGGATCTCGGACGCCCGGTGCCGATGCGATCATGCCTTTGCGAAATGATGCCGCCGGGGGTGGAGAAGTGCAATCCTGCGCCTATCTTGTGAAAGAAGAGAGAAAACGGAGCGCGAAAGGACCAAAGCGATGGCAAAGAACGCGATTTGCCTCTGGTATGATAAGGATGCCGAAGCGGCGGCCAATTTCTATGCCCAGACCTTTCCAGACAGCGCTGTCAACGCCGTCATAAGAGCGCCTGGGCACTATCCCGAGGGCAAGCAGGGAGATGTGCTGGTCGTCGAGTTTACCGTTGCGGGGGTTGCCTGCGTTGGCCTGAACGGCGGTCCGGCGTTCAAACACGATGAAGCCTTTTCATTTCAGATCTACACCGAAGATCAGCAGGAAACCGATCGCTATTGGAACGCCATCGTCGGCAATGGCGGTCAGGAAAGCGAGTGCGGTTGGTGCAAGGACAAATGGGGCGTGTCCTGGCAGATTACACCGCGCATTCTGATGGAAGCGCTTCGCGCGGGTGGCGATCCGGCAAAGCGTGCTTTCGATGCGATGATGACGATGCAGAAGATCGACGTTGCAGCGATAGAAGCCGCTCGACGCGGTTGAGAGATGTGCTTTGCTATCGAGTTAGCCAATGCTCTGGCTATGCTAATTGAGCATATCTGTCGCAGTGGTGCCCTCATTGCTTTTGTTCAAGACTCTATTAAATATGAACTAGGCATGGAAAATCGGCTGTTGTCGATCGAGCAATAACAACTTATGCTCGATCAAAATTGAGGCAGTCCAATGGCGTTTGACTGGTGAGGTTTGCATAGGATGGCCGCACGGAACGCCGCCAGTTCCATTCATTGCAACTTGAGACCGCCTTCAATGAACGCGGAACGCTATTCGGCGATGAATTTTCTGCGCCGGCAGTTTACCCGTTTAATCTTACCAATTCTGTCGATGATCGGTTACTGCGCATCTGCCGCCTGTAAGCCAGGCTATGCGTGTGGCCCCTGTGGTGCCGAAGGGTTGCCATGAGATCCGGCGGCACCCACATCATAACAACTCCTATCGACCTGTTAGCGAAGAGTAGAGTGACCACTCATGATAAAACGCATGATCATCATGCTGATCGTCATAGGCCTGATCCTTGGCGGGATCTTCGGCTTCCAGGCATTCAAGAACCGCATGATTGCGGCTTATCTGGCTAACCTCAAGTCGCCACCGCAGACGGTGTCGACGATTACCGCGGCGGCGAGCCCGTGGCAGACGACGCTGCAATCGATCGGCAGCTTCAATGCGGTTGAGGGCGCCAGTCTTTCGGCACAGGTCTCGGGGATCGTACAGACGATCGGTTTCCAGGATGGCCAGGACGTCAAGAAAGGCGATCTCATCGTGCAGCTGCTTGCCGATCAGCAGATCGCGACGCTCGACCAGTACAAGGCGACGATGGCGAACGCGCAAATTGCCTATGATCGCGACTCCAAGCTGATCAAGGCGAACACGATTGCGCAAAGCCAGGTCGACAGCGATCTGGCGAACTGGAAGGCCGCGCAGGCGCAGGTTGCTTCACAACAGGCATTGATCGATCAATACTCGATTCGTGCGCCTTTCGACGGGCATCTCGGCATCCGGCTGGTGAGCCTCGGCCAGTATCTGCCGGCGGGGACCGCTGTCGTCACCTTGCAGTCGCTCGATCCGATCCAGTTCGATTTTTCGCTGCCACAGCAGGCTCTCTCGCAATTGAAAGTCGGGCAGGCGGTAACAGCGACGGTCGATACCTACGGAAGCCAGAGCTTCGAGGGTAAGATCACCGCCATCAGCCCGCTCGTCGATACTCAAAGCCGCAATCTGACCATACGCGCGACCTTCCCAAATACCGACCGCAAGCTGCTACCCGGGATGTTCGGCAACATAACGGTCGTGGTCGGTGAACCGAAGGAATATATCTCCCTGCCGCAGGCCGCCGTTACCATCAATCCCTATGGCAATGTCGTCTATGTCATAACCGACAAGGGTAATGGGGCGGATGGAAAGCCGCAGCTCGTCGCCAATCAGAAATTCGTCAGCACAGGGCAGGCCCGCGGCGACCAAATCTCGGTGACGAAGGGCCTCAACGCGGGCGAAGTGGTGGTGACGTCCGGCCAGCTGAAACTCAACAACGGCACGCCTGTCATCATCAACAACGCGGTGCAGCCGTCGAACGATCCCAACGCGAACCCGGCAAACCCGAACTGAGGTGTGACGATGAATATCACCGATATCTTCATCAAGCGCCCTGTGCTCGCTCTCGTGGTCAGCGCGTTGATTATCGTCATCGGCTACCAGTCGTTCCGCTCGCTCACCGTGCGCCAGTATCCGCAGACGCAGAACGCGGTCGTCACCGTGACGACCACCTATCCGGGTGCGGCACCTGACGTTATCGCCGGCTTCATCACGACGCCGCTCGAAAACGCGATCGCCCAGGCCAATGGTATCGATTATATGACCTCGACGAGCACCAGCGGCACGTCGACCATCACCGTCAACCTTCGGCTCAACTACAGCGCCGATTCGGCGATGACCGAAATCAACGCCAAGGTGTCCTCCGTTCTCAATCAGCTGCCGACAGGTACGCAGCAGCCGATCATGACGGTCTCCATCGGCCAGTCGATCGACGCAATGTACATCGGCTTCCGCAGCGATGTTCTCGCCAGCAACCAGATTACCGACTACCTGACGCGCGTCGTTCAGCCTAAATTGCAGGCGGTCAATGGCGTTCAGACAGCCGAAATCCTCGGTGCGCGAACCTTTGCGTTGAGAGCCTGGTTGCAGCCGGACAAGCTTGCTGCCTATGGGTTGACCGCCGGTGACGTGTATACCGCGCTTTCGACCAACAACTACATTTCCGGCATCGGCACGACGCGCGGCCAGATGACACAGACGGTGCTGACGGCGCAGACCGACCTGCATTCTGCGGACGAGTTCAATGAGATGGTGGTCAAGCAGATCGGCAGCTCGATCGTGCGGCTGAAGGATGTCGCGACCGTTGCGCTCGGATCTCAAAATCCCGATGTCCAGATCGGCTTCGACGGACAGGACGGCGTGTTCATGGGGATTCAGATCGCGCCAACCGCCAACCTGCTCGATGTGATCGCCGGCGTGCGTGCGGTGTTTCCAGGCATCCAGGAGCAGTTGCCGCAAGGGCTTGAGGGCTACATCGTCTATGATTCCAGCACCTTCGTGACTACGTCGATCGATGAGGTCGTGAAGAGCCTTGTCGAAGCGCTGGTGATCGTTATTTTCGTGGTCTTCGCCTTTCTGGGCTCACCGCGATCGGTCGCCATTCCGGTCGTCGCCATACCGCTATCGCTGGTCGGCACCTTCGCGATGATGCTGATCTTCGGCTTCTCGATCAATCTTCTGACACTGCTTGCCCTGGTGCTGGCGATCGGTCTCGTCGTCGACGATGCCATCATCGTGGTGGAGAACGTCAACCGTCATATAGAAGAGGGCGCGACGCCCATGAGGGCGGCGCTCGATGCTGCACATGAACTGGTCGGGCCGATCCTCGCCATGACGGTCGTGCTGATTGCCGTCTACGTGCCGATCGGCTTCCAGGGTGGCCTGACGGGCGCCTTGTTTACCGAATTTGCGTTCACGCTGGTCGGCGCCGTCACCGTGTCCATGATCATTGCGTTGACGCTGACGCCGATGATGTGCTCGCGCATCCTGAAACCGCATCTCATCGATCGCAGCGGTTGGGAGGAGCGGATCTCCGATTTCATCGATCGTCGCTTCTCGGAAATCCATCGGCCCTATGTGCGCATGCTGCACGGCAGCCTGAACACTATACCGGTGGCGTTGGTCTTTGCCGTGATCGTGCTCGGTAGCATCTATTTCCTCTACACTAGCGCCAAGACCGAACTGGCGCCCAATGAAGACCAAGGCTTCCTCGCGGCACAGGTGACGAACCCGCCCAACGCAACGCTTCAGCAAAAGCTGCTCAGTTCCGACCAGGTCACCAAGATCTTCCACAGTTTCCCCGAAACCGACAAGACCCTGCAGGTCGAGGTGCCGGGTACCTCCTTCGAGGGCATGGTGCTGAAGCCCTGGGACCAGCGGACGAGAACTGCGGATCAGCTGCAGCCCCTGGTGCAGGCCGACCTGGCAAAGATCGCCGGTGGACAGGCCGTGGTCTTCCAGATACCGCCGCTGCCTGGCGCCAGCGGTCTGCCGGTCCAATTCGCCATCGGCAGCACCAGCGGTTTCGAACAGCTCAACGAAGTGTCGAACACCTTCTTGCAGGAAGCGCAGAAATCCGGCCAGTTTATCTTCATCACAAAGGATCTCTACGTCGATAATCCGCAATACTCGATCAAGATCGACCGCAGCAAGGCCTCTGCTCTCGGTCTGTCCATGAACAATGTCGGTTCGGCGCTCGCCTCCATGCTGGGCGGTGGCTACGTCAACTATTTCAGTATCGACAATCGCTCGTATCAAGTCATCCCGCAGGTGGAACAGCGCTCGCGGCAGACCATCGATCAGATCATGAATTATCCGATCGCGAACGTGAACGGCAGCAAGATACCCCTCTCGGCGATTGCGACCGCGACGCTTGAGGCCACGCCGCGTTCGGTCGCGCACTTCCAGCAATTGAACTCGGCCACCATCTCCGGCGTGCCGGCGCCGGGCGTTGCCGTCGGCGATGCGCTGAATACCCTCAAATCGATCGCGGCCCGGACATTGCCCCAGGGCTATTCGGTCGATTACGGCGGACAGTCGCGTCAATACGTGCAGGAAACGAGCGGCATGGCGACCACGTTCGCGCTTGCTCTGATTATCGTCTTCCTGGCGCTTTCGGCACAGTTCAACAGCTTCCGAGACCCGTTCATCATCCTCGTCTCCGTGCCGATGTCGATCGCAGGCGCGCTTGCCTTCATTAGCCTCGGCATCGGCGGCGCGACGATGAACATCTATACCCAGGTCGGCCTGGTGACGCTGATGGGACTGATCAGCAAGCACGGCATCCTGATCGTCGAAGTGGCGAACACCTTGCAGGCCGAGGGGAAAACCAAGCGCGAGGCGATCGAAGGCGCCTGCGGCATCCGCTTGCGTCCGATCCTGATGACGACGGGCGCCATGGTGCTGGGCGTCGTGCCGCTCATTCTCGCAACCGGTGCCGGTGCCGCCGCCCGCTTCAACATGGGCCTGGTGATCGCGACCGGGCTTGCCATCGGCACGCTCTTTACGCTCTTCGTCGTGCCGGCGGTCTACATGCTGCTCGCAGCCGATCATCACAAGAAGGATGCGTCCGAAACCGAGACGGAGCCGGCTCCCGCACATTGAGTGAGCCGGCGGTTGAGGCCGTTGCGATCGGGCTGAAGCGTGCCTGCCCATGATGCCGCAAGGCTCAAGGCAGGCATGTTTCTTTCTCCGGTTCGGTTCGCGTCAGCCATGCCGCTGCACGAGGATGACGCCGAGGGCGATCAGGAGAGAGCCGCAAGTCCGCGGAACCAGCTTGCCTCGGTTGCCGCGGGCAAACCGCCCGAGTGTCAGCGAGGCAAGGCCGACGGCGCTGACGTCGGCCATAGAGAAAATGATGTTGACGACCGTGCCAAGGACAAGGAACTGGGCCCAGACGGGCATCGCGGCGGCGGGATCGACGAATTGCGGCAGGAACGTCACGAAGAACAGCGCGGTCTTCGGATTGAGAATCTCGACGATGATGCTGTCGCGCAGGACGCCAGGCTTTAAGTCGGCGGTTTCGCTGCCATGCTCGCGCCAGCCGAGGAACATCGTAACCCCCAGCCAGACCAGATAGGCGGCACCGGCAAGCTTCATGACCGCGTAGACCGACGGCGCCTGTTCGAGCAGAGCCGCAAGGCCGATCGTTGCGGCGGCAATGTGAACATAGCATCCAAGATGGACCCCGAGCGCTGCCTTCAATCCCTCACGACTGCCATGTGCTAATGTCTGGGCGGTCATGTAGATGATGGCCGGACCCGGCATGCAGGCAAAGACAAGTGTCGCAAGGACGAACGACGTCCAGTGTTCGAATGAGATCACGGCGTATCCTCCACTCTTTCGAGGTTGCTCTCCCCACTGGAGCGACCCGGAGCGGCAGATTCCCGATGGGCTGTCGCTCGCCGGGAGAGCTACGCCTTATACGTGCTGCCTCATATACGACGCCTGTCGTATTTCGGCATGGAGGTGGGATCGCCTATTCTGCGCCGAATGGCACGCGAATCCTCGCATGCAGCGATTTCAGGAGGCGTGGATGCATGCTTCAGCCAACCGGCAATCCAAGCCGGACCGCATAGGCCGTCACTTCGGCAGTGCTGTGAAGACTAAGCTTGCGCATCAGGTTTTCCCGATGCTTGCGGGCCGTCAGCGGACTGATGCCGAGCCGCTCCGCCATGAGCTTCGCCGTCAGGCCCTGCGCCGACAGAAGCAGGATCTGGCGCTCCCGCAGCGTCAGGGGAATGGGCGAAACGATTTCTCCCGTGACTGGCACCTTGCCCGGCCGCTCCGGCCGCTCAACCGCGAACCGGATCGATTTCGCCAGATAGGTCCTGCCGCTTTTCAAGGCCGCGATCGCCTGGTCGAGTTCCTCGGGATCGCCGTCCTTGGTGAGGTAGCCGTTAGCGCCGGCCTCCAGCGCGGCTCGTACCGTGCGCGGTTCGACATTCGCCGTCAGCACCAGGATGCGCATGCGGGGCGCCAGCGTCCGGATTTCGGCGATGAACTGGATTCCGGCGACACCGGGCATGCCGAGATCGAGGGTCAGGAGGTCTGCGCGCGTGTCGCGCACGATATCGAGCAGCGCTTCGCCGTTGGCCGCCTCCGCAAGGATGGAAACGTCCGTCATGGCGGAGATCAGGAGCTTCAATCCCTCGCGGACGATGGCATGGTCGTCGGCGATGATGACAGTCAGCGGGCGATTCATGCGTATGCGACCTGTGGGTGTATGGTAACGAATCTATAGTCTGCAATCTATGTGAGACAGGTTACCGATAAATCAACCCGGCCGATGACGCCGGCTCAACCGACAACCGGAAGGTATTCATGCAGGACGACAAGGTACGCCAGGCACTCGTCGAGCTGTTGTATCGCAATTCCTATGGCGTGGTCATTTCGAACATCGTCACCTCTTCGGCGGCTGTCTACATTCTGCGTGAGGTCGTTTCGCTGACCTGGCTTCTCGGCTGGCTTGGTGCGCTCTATCTTCTGACGGCCTCCCGCGTTCTTGCCTCCCGCCGATTCTTCGGCAGCGGGCGTAAGCCGGAAACCTTCATGCTGTGGGCGTGGCTCGCCGCGGCCTTCTCCTGGGTATCGGGGCTTCTTTGGGGGACGGTCGGCTGGGTCGGTTTCCTGCCAGAAAACCCGGTCGTGCTTTCCTTTACCGTGATCGTGCTGACCGGACTCGTCTGCGGCACGGTGCCGTCTCTATCGGCCTTTCCGCCGGCGCTTGTCGGCTCGATCATCATCACGGTCATACCGATTGCCCTGAAATGCATTCTCAACGATAGCGCGATATCCGGGGCTTTCCTGTTTCTGCTGGCCTCCCTGGTCGTCATCAATATCTATTATTGCCGCATCACATACGGCATGCTCCGGGAAACGGTGGCGCTGCGCCTGCGCAATGAGGAGCTGGTCGTTAGTCTGCAGGAGGAACGTGATCGCGCGCAGACGGCCGATCGCGCGAAAACACGCTTTCTTGCCGCGGCAAGCCACGACCTGCGCCAGCCGACCCATGCGCTCAGCCTCCTCATTTCTACGCTCGGCATTCTCGGGCAGCGCGGCAATGTCGCATCCCAAGCTGCGCGCGAACTTGCAGACAAGGCGAAATCGATCGTCGGCAATCTCAGTGACCTCCTGAACAGGCTACTCGATATTTCCCGGCTCGATGCCGGCGTGGTCACTGTCGCAAGAGAGCCGATCTCGCTGGCAAGGCTCTTTTCCGGGCTTGAAGACGAATTCGCCGGTGCCGCTGCCAGCCGCGGCATCGAATGGCGTGTCGTCGACAGTAGCCTCTGGGTCGACAGCGATCCCGTCTTGCTCAAGCGAATACTCGATAATCTGATTTCCAATGCGCTGCTTTATACGGAAAAGGGCCGCGTCCTCCTTGGTTGCCGCCGACGCGGCACGTCGGTCGAGATCCAGATCTGGGATACCGGTACGGGCATTCCCACCGATCAGCAGAAGCTGATATTCGAGGAGTTCGTGCAGTTGCACAATCCGGCGCGCGACCGAACACAGGGACTTGGCCTCGGCCTTGCGATCGTCCGACGAAGCGCGGGCCTGCTCGATCATCCGCTCAGGCTTGTATCCAAGCAAGGGAAGGGTTCGATGTTCGCCCTGATGGTTCCGATCGCCGCTCCGGACAGTCGCAAGTTCGGCGTCGCCGGTAGAGAAAGCGCATCTGATGGCGCGCTCGGCGTGGCGGTGATCGACGACGAGCGCGATGCGCTCGATGCAATCAGCCTGTTGTTGAACACCCTTGGCCACCGCGTCTATGCCGGACGCTCGGCGGCCGAGGCCCGCCGCGCCCGTGATGAAGCATCGCGGGATGGCGCCGCACGGATCGACATCATCATCACAGACTACCGGCTGGAGGCCGGCACGACTGGTCTCGAAGCGATCGAGGAGATGCGCATCCATGCAGGGGGCCGCCTGCCAGCTATCATCTTGACCGGAGACACGTCGCCGGCTCGCCTGAAGCAGGTCACCGAAAGCGGCCATCTCCTGCTCCACAAGCCCGTCGATGCCGAGCAGGTGCAGCAGGCCATTGACGAGCTGCGTACCGTTTGTCAGGCTGACCGTCGCGAAAGATCGACGACGAGCTGAAGCGAATATCGATGCTGAAAGAGTAGTTTGTCTGCCGAGCTGCGATCCGCACAAGCTGATCGCACCGCAGCTGTCGGTGCACAGCACCAACCCTTAAATTGCCCAGATTGTGCTATCATAGCCGCCCGGTACTAGCAGTTTTACCCCGGCTCCCGCGAGGAATGATGGTTCGTATTCTAAAAATGGTCGCAGCTGGCATATGCGTGGTGATGCTCGCCAGCGGCGCATTTTATGGATGGCCGATCGACACGCCGCGCAAGGCCGATGGCTTGCAGGAACGCATGACCAATTGCGACCGGAACATCGATGAATTGATGCGGCTGCATGATGAGAAAATTGCACCTGGGACCGGCGACCGCATAGTTGTCGAAGGCCATGTGAAGGCGTGCCTGGCCGAACTGAAGAACTATTTCTATGTCACGGTTGCCAGGGCGAAGCTGAAGGCCAAGGGCGTGTCCAGCTTCTGATCCCGCCGCCGTCATAGTCAACGCAAGAGCTTGCTGCCGACACTCGTGGCACACGGCACCCTGGCCGGAACCAGGCGCCTTGCTCGAACTACCATTTCACACGCAGCCCGACATTGCCCTGAAACACACGTTCATGCTCACCGCTGACGTCGAACCTGTAGTCGGCTGTCGCAAAGGCACTCAGCGACGTGTTGAAGGCATAGACCACGCCGCCGCCGACCTGCATCGAGGTACCCTTCATTGAGGTGTTCATCGCATCTGAATCGAAGCGGACCGTGTCCGTACTGTCGAAATTATGCCAGATGTCGGTCTTCAGATAGGGTTGAAGCAAACCTGCCGATGTTTGGAAATTGCCCTGCAGCCGGGCACCGACGCGCCCGGTCCAGCTGGTATCGGAACCGAAGGAAACGGCGGAGAAGGCATCACGCTTGTCGTCGAGCGATATATCCTGCCAGATCAACTGCGCCTGCGGTTCCAGCGACCACTCACCGCCGAGCGCGATTGGATAACCGCCTTCGAGAGACGCGGTGAAGCCGCTGCCGCCGACATCGATCCCGGTGCCGCCGATCGAGTTGGCGTCGCCGCCGAACCAGGTGCCCATCAGCACGCCATCGAGATACCAGCCTGTGGGGCCGATATGGGTCCAATAGGCGCCGACGCTTGTGGCATCGAGATTGATCTTGCCGGTTTTGACATTGTTCCAGCCGACTGCCTGCCCCGTCACGTCGGCGCGCAGATCGGCATAGCCGAAGAACAGGCCCGCAATATCGCGATGGCCATTGTCGCTCTCGTGGCGAAGAATGTCGATGCCGGTCTGCAGACCCCAGAGCGAGCCGTCGATCGACGGCGATACCGAGCCCGACCAGCCCTGGTCGACATGCTCTCCGAAGCCTCGTCCCCAGACCGCGGAAGCAACATTGCCCGAGGTCACCACGCTTTGCTCCCCGCGTCGCTCATGAAACGTTCCGAGCGTGGCGAGTGTCGCGACTTGAGCTGCCGGCGGGATAGCCGTGTAGGTCGCGACCTCGGGGCGGATCAGCGGGATGACCTCCACGTCAACGCCGCCGATATTCATGATCTCGGGAGAGATCGGTGTCGCGCCTGGATTGGGCGGTGTTGGCGTCGGGTTGTCTGGAGTCACCAGCGGCGGCTGAATCTCCGTGGTTCCGCCCGGAGGCGGGGTCAAAATGGGGCCTTCTGGGTCAGGGTCGGTCGGCGTCGGAACGGGCGCGACATAGGCCGAGCGCAGATACCAGTTGTTGCTCGTTCCCGCGCTGACGCCACCCTTGAAAAGGTAGTATTCATAGGCGCCCGCCGCGACCCGGCCGTTCAGGGAAAAGGCGCTGCTGCTGGCGGTGGCGCCGTTGGTCGCCTCGACGACATTGATGCCGTTCAGCATGGTGGCCGCGCCGCCTCCACCGATGTTGTTGACGGTGATGGCGGTCGAACCCGACGCCGTTCCGCCATTGATCACCAGCTTGTCGGAGGCGGAGGCATCGTCGCCAAGTACGGTATTGAGGAGCAGGCTACCGCCAGAGCCGACATAATTGCCGGCGACGGTGAGGCTGTTTGTGGTTTGAGAGCCGCCATTGGTCAGGTCGATCACGCCTGAATTGGTAAGTGTGATGGCCGGGCCGCCTGGATAGGGGGTGATCGAGGGATTGAAGCCGCCGCCGGCAAGCAGGCTAGCGCCGGACGACACCGTCACATTGCCTGTCAGGTTTGTTTGCAGCTGAAAGGTGCCGTTCTGAATGAAGCTGTCGCGAAAGTCGCCGGTGCCGGCCCAGGTCCAGTCTGTGCCTGTCATGTAGAGCGTCTGGAAATTGGTGAACGCGTTATCGATCACGCCTTCGCCCTGTAGCGTGACGGTGTTGCTGCCGTTGCCGCCATTGGCCGTGCCGATCATTTTCGATCCGGTTTGCAGGGTCAGGGAAATATTGCCGTTGCCGCCGCTGATGGCAAAGCCGTTGCCACCACTCAGAAGGCCGGCATTGGTGATGGCTGTCTGGCCGTTGAGCGTGCGGATCGCGGGCCCCTGGTCGCTGATGATCTGACCGCCGGCAAGGTTGATGATCGTCGCATTGAACCCCGAGCCGACCGTATTGGAGAACACGCCGTCCGACGGCGGGCTGCCCGAAGCTGCGCCGCCGCTAGCGTGAATGGTGCCGCTGTTCACCAGACGGCCGTTGATGCCCTGGATATAGACTGCCGGCGCGCTGTTTCCGCTCGTGGTCAGTGTTCCCGTGTTGGTGATTGTACCGTTCGAGCCGAGGATTGATGCTGCGCGTGCGTTGCTGCCACTTGTTGCGACCGAGCCGTTGTTGATGATGGTGTTGTTCGGGAAGCCGCCGCCGACCTGGCCCCAGCTCGCGGTCATGCCATAGGCGTTTGGTCCCGTCGTCGTGATCGAGCCGTTGTTGATGAGGGTGTTGCCGCTGCCGTCGGCAGCCATGCCGTCATTGTATTGGCCGGTATTGCTGATCGAGCCGTTGTTGGTGATCGAGTTATTGCTGCCGGTGCCGACCAGCCCCGCGCCGCGGTTGGTGCCAGTACTGCCGGAACCGGTGAGAGAGATGCTGCCATTGTTGACGATGGTGCTGGAATCGGCGACGCGAGCGCCGGCATTGGCGGTCGGCGAGCGAGTGACGGTGACGATCGCGCCTCCGAGAATGTCGATCGTGACGTTGGAGCTTCCCGCCGCTCCATAGATGCCCGTGGTAACCGGGTTGGGCGATGTCGCATCGCAGGTCGCCGTCTGGCCGCTTGCTGGCGTGAAGCGGCTGCATGCAGCCTGGGCTATCTCCGGCGCGACGAGGCTCGTTCCCAAGACGAGTGCTGCTTTGAGCGAGACGGAAGCGGTTTTCGAACCTCGATTCGTGATATGGCGCATCGGTCCCCCCAACTTCACCAGCACTTCCAGCCGATGGATCGCTCGCCTAAAGAGCATGGGTTAAGATTCGCATCAACTAAAAAATCTAAACCTAATAATACAGTGCAGGAGAGAAGTTAGCAGTCGAGGGGAGTCGATGGCCGACCTTGCCGAAAAATGGGACACCGACGACGGCAATCGCGAGTAAGCAAGGGAATGTCCATTCGTGGCGTGATCAGCGGCGGATCCGAGAACTCGAAAATCGTCGTTTGGTCGGGCCCCGCTCGGAGCCCGACCGCCGCTTTTGCTTACTTTATCTGCGTAACGGTCAGCTTGCCGTTCACGCGCTCGGCGATGAACTCGATTGCCGAGCCCTCCTTCAGTTTGGCGCGGATGGCGGGATCTTCGACGCGGAACACCATCGTCATCGCCGGCATGTCCAGGTTCTTCAATTCCTCATGCTTGATCGTGACCTTGTTCGTCTTGGCATCGATCTTGTTGATCACGCCCTTGGTGAATTCCTGCGCATGGGCGCTTGCGGCAGCGCCGATGGCCAGGGCAGTTGCAAGGGCAATTCCAGCGAGATTTTTCATGTTGCTTTCTCCAGATGTTCAAGAGTTCATTTGGTAGTGACAGACACGTCGCCATGCATGCCCGCTTCGTAGTGTCCGGGGATGAGGCAGGCGAATTTGAAGTCACCGTCATTGGTGAATTTCCAGACGATCTCGCCGGATTCGCCCGCGGCAAGGCGGATCGAATTGGCGTCGGCATGCTCCATCTCGGGGAACTTCGCCATGACAGCCTTGTGCTCGAGGATCTTGTCTTCCTGATCGAGCACGAATTCATGGTCGGTTTGGCCGGCATTGTTGAGCACGATCTTTACGGTCTGCCCCTTGCGCACCTTCATGACGGCCGGTTGGAACAGCATCCGGCCGTCTTCGGTTTCCTTCATGGTCACGCGGATCGTCTGCGTGACTTTGCTCTTGTCGCCGGGTTCGCCGACCGCGAGTTTGTCGTCATGGCCGCCGGCATGGTTTCCGGAGGCAAAAGCGGGACCGGCAAGGGTTGCAATGAGCATTGCGATTACGAGTTGCTTCACTTTGAGTTCCTTTGCAGTTGGGGATGTTTGGGCATCATTGATTGTTCGACTTCGGGGTAATGCGAGTTTCCGCATTCTTGGCTCTCGCCTGATCCGGCAACTCGCCGGTCCATTCGAAGGCCTGCGTTCCCGGTGGGTTCTGGTACCAGCCGGGATCGGCGTAATCGTCCGCGGAGATGCCCTGGCGGACTTTCACGACCGAGAACATGCCACCCATCTCGATGGGGCCGTGCGGACCCCAGCCAGTCATCATCGGCACGGTGTTTTCGGGTATGGGCATTTCCATTTCGCCCATATCGGCCATGCCCTTGGTGCCCATGGGCATATAGTCGGGCTGAAGCTTCCGGATCTTGGCGGCGAGTTTGGACTTATCAGCGCCGATGAAGGTCGGGATGTCGTGTCCCATGGCGTTCATCGTGTGATGCGACTTGTGGCAATGGATCGCCCAGTCGCCCTCATACTTGGCATCGAACTCATAGGCCCGCATGGCGCCGACCGGGATGTCGATGCTGACTTCCGGCCAGCGCGCCTCGGGCCGCACCCAGCCGCCGTCGGTGCAGGTCACCTCGAAGTCGTAGCCATGCATATGGATCGGATGGTTGGTCATCGTCAGGTTGCCGACGCGCACGCGCACGCGATCGTTCTTCGAGACGACGAGCGGTGTGATGTCGGGAAAGACGCGGCTGTTCCAGCACCACATGTTGAAGTCGGTCATTTCCATGACGCGCGGCACATAGGAGCCGGGATCGATGTCGTAGGCATTGAGGAGGAAGACGAAGTCGCGGTCGACCCGCATGAATTTCGGGTCCTTCGGATGGACGACGAAGAAGCCCATCATGCCCATTGCCATCTGCACCATCTCGTCCGAATGCGGGTGGTACATGAAGGTCCCCGACTTCACGAGATCGAACTCGTAGACAAAAGTCTTGCCGACGGGGATGTGCGGCTGTGACAGACCGCCGACACCGTCCATGCCCGATGGCAGGATCATGCCGTGCCAGTGGACGGTCGTGTGCTCGGGCAGCTTGTTGGTGACGAAAATGCGCACCCGATCGCCCTCTACCGCTTCGATCGTCGGGCCGGGTGACTGGCCATTGTAGCCCCAGAGATAGGCCGTCATGCCGTTCGCCATCTCGCGCTCGACGGGCTCGGCGACGAGATGGAATTCCTTGACGCCATTGTTCATTCGGTGCGGTAGGGTCCAGCCGTTGAGGGTGACGACCGGCTGGTAATCCGGCCCTGATGATGGCTGAACGGGCGGCTGCATGTCGGCCGAGGCCATGGAGGGTGCCTCGGGCAATCCCATGGCCGACGTCTTGCTCCAGGCGCCAGCCGCAAGCATGACGGCGCCCGCGCCGAAGAACTGTCTTCTGTTGAACATCGAAATATCCTTTCTACTCACCGGAGCCGGCGGCCGCGGTTTCCGAGGCACTGGAGGAGCCGCCGCCATAGATGGCGGGTGCGAGATTGGCCTCGGCGAGCCAGAAGTCGCGTTTGGCGTTGACGGACTGCACGAGGGCGTCGATCTTCTCGCGCGTGTCGGTGAGCAGCTCGAAGGTGTTGGTGATCATGCCGTTGTAGGTGAGCAGCGATTGCTCCTCGACCTTGGTGCGCAGGGGCACGACATTGTTGCGATAGTGACGCGCGATATCGAGGCTGGAGCGATAGGCCTCATAGGCCGATCGTGCCTCCGAGCGCACATTGACGGCCTTTTCCGCCAGCCGGTTGGCCGCGCGCATATAGGCGAGTTCCGCCTTTCGCATGCGTGCCTTGCCGCTGTCGAAGATCGGAATGGCAAAGCCGATTTCAGCCGATCCCGCGAATTCGACCTTCTTCGTCCCATCCTCGCGGCTGCGCTCGGCCTCAAGACCGGTCATGAGCTCCAGATCCGTGACGTAGCGGGTCGCTTCCGTCAGGCCGTAGGATTGTGCGGAGGCTGCAAGTTCCAGCCTTGCAGCCTTCAGGTCGATGCGATTCCCAAGGGCGTCCGCCTCGATACGGTCGCGTTTGGCTATCGTTTTCGGCAAAGACGGCAGGCGGTTCGGCAGCCGGTAGCTCATGTCCGAACCCCAAAGTCCGAGCCGTCGGGTCAGCTCCTCCTTGGCGAGACGGGCGGTCAGTCGCGCCTTGGCGGTTTCTGCGGCGAGTTCGGCGGAAAACGCATGCTCGCGAGCCTGCGGACCTTTCGCCATTGCTCCGGTTTCCCCGAGCTTCTCCGCCAGTTCCGATGCCGCATCCGCTGCCGCCTGCGCACGTTGCAGTCCGGCCACATTCTCGTCGGCGGCAACGGCGGTGATCCAGGCGCGGCGCGCATCGGCAGCGAGACTTAGCGTCTCGATCGCGGCATTGAGTTGCGCCTGCCGGAACCGCGTATCGGCCAATGCGACATCGCGCTTCTTGGTCATCAGCGCCAGGATGTTCGCCGTGAGCGCGCCCTCGATCGTCCGGAATGCTTCAAGCTCGGGCGTGCCGATGCCATTCAACCCGACGGAGGCGGTCGGATTGAGCAGCATGGTCGTCTGCCACGCATCGGCAGCACTATCTCCGAGATCGGCATAGCTAGCCTGAAGGCCCTTGTTGTTGAGGAGCGCGATCTGGACCGCGGTTTCGGCATCAAGGACTTTCTCGCGGGACAGAAGCGCTTTGGTTCGCGCCGACAGTGCCTTGGCCTGTTCCTGGTTTTGTACCCAGACGGCATCCTTTGCGATGACGGATCGGGTCGTCGTCGACACGGTAGAAAAGCCGGCTTCCTTTCCGGCATAGTTGGCGCCGCTGACGCAGCCGCCGAGAAAAATTGGAAATGCGGTGACCACCGCAAGCGTGCGAATTGAACTCATTGCGCATCTCCCTTGGCCGGAGATTGCTGGTCGTTCTGCTGGCGCCAGGGTCTTGGATCGACCGGCATGCGCGGGACATAACCCGAGACAGGGGAACTGAATTGCAGAGGCACGACAGAATGCGTCTGTTCGAAATCCGATGACGCGACGACGTCAGGAGGGAAGGTGGATGCGCAGCCGCCCACGAAAAGGGGCAGCCCCACCACGATTATGGAAGGTCTCATCTTTAGAAATCCGAATAGGAGATTGCCAATGGCATTCGCGGGAAAAATTCCGGCAAAAGCCATGCGAACCCGTCACATGCGGGTAGGACCTATTCAGATATTCGGGGGGCGATCGAGATTGGGCCGTTCGCCGGGCGCGTGCCGATCGTCGATGAACTGGCGGATGGAGGATACGGCAGGGCCGCCGGCATCATAGCCGTTGCAGACAATACCGAAGCCGACACAGAAATCCTTGCAGCATTCCTGCTTGGCGATCTTGGCCTTTGCCAATCCGGACGCATCGTCGTGATGCTTGCCGGTGGCGTCAGTCTGCATGGCATGATGATCGCCATGATCCACGAGCTTTTCGGCACGGAATTCCGGAAATGCCGAGCCATGCATGGCTGCGTTGGCATTGGACAACGTATAGCCCGCCAGCGATACGATGATCGCCAGCCGCACAAGAAGGAGCAGCTTGCTCAGTGCGATTCGATAGGCTTTACCCATGGGCTGACAGGTACAATCAAACGTGACCCGCTTCAACGGGAATTTGCACGGTGCCCGATATCATTTACGTGAGCGGGCAGGCGCATGGCATCGTCTCCACGGTCAGGGTGACGATGCCGGCTGGCTCAGCATCGAGTGGCTCCAGTCGTCGATGAAGCGCCGCCGCTGCGCTTCGTCTTGCGCGGCGAGCAATGCGGGGCCGATGCGGATCGGCTGGACGAAACTTAATTCGCCGAGGGTCGGTGGGCCGTCGACCCCTTCGGGAATATCGCCCTTTTCTGCAAAGAAGAAGGCCTTGCGGCGCGCCACGTCCTGACCGCGCTTGGAGAGCAGATAATCGAGAAAGCGCCGGGCGAGGTCCGGTCGCTGCGAGGTTTTCGGTATCAGCACGCCGCGGCTGAGGATCAGTGTATAGTCGCGCGGAATGACGACCTTCAGGTCGGGGTTGGCCTTGGCCGCCGCGTAGGAATAGGACCCGATCATATTGTAGGCGAGATAGAGGCGTCCGCTTGCAATCTCCTGCAGGATGGACCCTGTGCAGCAGCTGACCTTCACGTCGGCGCGGCTCATGCTTTCGAGAAGGCGGCCATAGGTCGCCGTCGCCTGGCGCGCATCGCTGAAGGCAAGGAGGTAGCCGACCCCGGAGGTCCTGATGTCGTAGGTTCCCACCCGCCTTTCATAATAATCGAGCCGACGCCTGAGGAGATCGGCAAGCTCGGCGCGGGTGCGCGGCACATCGCCAGCAGGCACGTAGCGCATGTTGTAGACAAAGACCGCCGGTTCGAAGGTGAAGCCGAAGACCTCGTCACGCCAATTGGCCCATTTCGGCACCTGGGCGGTTTCCGATGAGTTGTAAGCCGAGGCACAGCCATTATTGGCAAGGCTGACCAACTGGTCGAGTGAGGAGGAGAGCCACAGATCGCCAAGGGGGGTATTCTGCTCGCAGGCCGCACTGGCCTTCTGATGCAGATCGTTCGTGACATAGTCGGAATACTCGATGGCAATATCCGGCGCCATCTCCTGAAAATCCCGGATCAATGGCGCCATGGCTTCAAGATCGGCCGCGCCATGGATCGACAGGCGAGCCGCTTCGCTACTGATCGCCGGGAAGAGCCTTGTCGTGCCTTCGACGGCTGTTGCGAGCGTCGGCACAAGGGCAAAAGCCGCAATGCCCAGCGAGAAGGCGACGAGGTGCCGAGATTTCATTTTCCCTCCCTGTGAATGCGCGGAAGAGCGAGAATGACGGTGAAGCCGTGGGCATCCGCGCCCTTGGCGCGAAATTGCAGCGCGCCGCCATGCGCGGCCGCAACCTCCGAGGCGATGGCAAAGCCAAGTCCGGCACTTCCTTCGCCGGCTTTTGACGTCTGAAAACGCTGCGTAACGCGCGGCCATTCTTCCGATGGAATACCCGGACCGTCGTCCTCCACCTCGACATGAGCAAAGGGGCCGGCATCGCGCACCCGCACCTCGAGCCTGGAAAGGGTGCCATGCCTCAGCGCATTGTCAATGACGTTGACGATCGCCTCGCGCAGGCTGACGGGATCGCCGAGGACTGTAAGTTCGGCATCCGCTTCCTCAAAGGATACCACGATATCGGGGTCCACGGTGATCGGCACCGCGACGCGAAAGGCGCGCCGTGCGATCTCGTTGAGATCGACGGGCTCCAGCTGCACGGATTCGGCGCGATGAATGACCATGGCATGGCTCAGCAGCTGGTTGGTCAGTCGCGCCAGCTCGTCGGCGCGCTGCTGCACGCGGCTGAGATGCTGCCTGTCCGTCTCATCGAGCTCGCCGCTGTTCAATAGGTCGAGCTGGGCCGTGAGCGCAGTGAGCGGCGTCCGTATCTGGTGTGCCGCATCCGCGATGAAGCGCTGCAGCAGCACGACACGCTCGTTGAGGCGGCCCATGAAATGATTGATAGAGCCGACGAAGGGTCGCAGCTCGCGCGGCACCGATACGGAAAGCGGTGTCAGATCCTGCGGATCTCTGCGCCGAAGCGCGCCGCCCAATTGATTGACCGGCCGCAGCGCCTGACGGATGGAGAGGATCATGACAACCAGCGCCAGGAAGCACATGATGACGATGGTGATCGCGGCGCCGAGCGTCAGCTCATGCGTCAGCCCCCGGCGCGCCTCTACGGTCTGGGCGAGGATCACATGCGCCCAGCCCGAGGCGGCTGGGTCCGAGAGCGCCCGCCCGACGACCGCGATCCGCACCGCTTCCCCCTTATAGAGGCCGGAGCTCAAGACCGGCTCTCGATGCACGGTGGCAAGGTCGATGTTCGTCTCCAGGTCCCGGTGGCCGGTGAGCGTCTTTCCTGTGGGATCGACGATGCGATAGAAGATGCGATCGCGGTCGGCGAGCCCCAGCATTTCGAATGCCGAGGCCCTGAGATCGACAATCAGGGCGCCTTCCTGGACGGCCAGGCCATCGGCAATCTGGAGCGCTGCGCCGACCAGCACGCGATCATAAGCATCGTCGGCCGCCGTGCGGGCGGAATACCAGCTTGCGGTGATGAGCACGGCTGCCCCGGCAGTCAGGAGAACCGACATGACGACCGCCAGGCGGCCAAAGAGCGAGCGTTCAAGCGTCATCGGAGACCAACTGGTAGCCGATGCCGTGAAGCGTGACGATGCGGGCCTTCGCTCCCTCGAGCTTCTTGCGCAGTCGTCCCACATAGAGCTCGATCGCATTGGCGCTGACGGCCTCGTCGAACCCATAGAGCTGGTCGAGCAGCTCCTGCTTGCTGAATACGCGCCCGGGCCGGGAAGCAAAGATTTCCAGTAGCGTCATCTCCCTGCGCTTCAACTGAACCTCACGCTTGCCGACTTTGACCGAGCGGCTGGTACGATCGAGCACGATGTCGCCGCAGGTGACGAGGTTGGTGGCGTCGCCGCTGCGCCTTCGTAGCAGCACCCGGGCCCGCGCTTCAAGCTCGCGAAAGTCGAACGGCTTGACAAGGTAGTCGTCCGCGCCGAGGTCGAGGGCACCGACGCGATCGTCGACCTCAGAGCGTGCCGTCAGCATAAGGACCGGCGTCGTGACGCGGGCACGTCTCAAACCCTTCAGGATTTCGAAGCCGTCGAGCTCGGGCAGCATGACATCGAGGATGACGAGATCATAGTCCGTGAAGGCCAGGATCTCGGCCGCTGCGCGGCCGTTCACCTGCCAATCGACCGTATGGCCGACAGCCTGGAAACGACGGCAAATGGCCTCGCCGACATCCTGCGTATCTTCAACGAGCAGGATGCGCATGGCGACCGTCTTGTCCGATCCTCATGGGTTCCAGACGCAAAGTTCCTCCCTTTCCAAAGCGGCTCGGTTCTTCGCGGAGCTCCGAACCGCTTTTCTATTGCTTTTAGGCGGCTTCCGGATAGAGCCAGACGCTCTCGCGTGGGATCTCCGTCCAAACCGTGCCCGCCGCCATCAGCTTCGGGCCAAACGCCTTGGCTTTAAAATCGCCGTAGGACAGGCGATACTCCCAGCGATCGCCGAGGAACAGGCATGCCTCCAGCTGCATCTCGATGCGGCCCGGTGCCGGCTGATCGTGAACAGCGACCTGTTCGACGCGAATGACGGCCTTGCCTTCGCTTTCCGCCCCATCCCCCATCATCACGCCATCGAGCTGCCAGTTGCTACCATGGATGCTGGCTGCAGGGCCATCGCGTTTGATGCGACCTGCGGCAACATTGTTCGCACCGAGAAAATCGGCGACGTAGAAGCTCGAAGGCTTCGAATAGATATCCTGCGGCGGGCCTTCCTGCGCAACCTTTCCATTGCGCAGAAGCAGGATATTGTCCGAAGCCGCCAACGCTTCGGCCTGATCATGGGTGACAAGGACGCCGCAAATGCCGAGATCGAGAACGAGCTTGCGAATCCAGTAGCGGGCTTCTTCGCGCAGTTTCGCATCCAGATTGGAGAGGGGCTCGTCCATGAGCAGGATCTTCGGCTCGTAGACGAGCGCGCGGCAGATGGCGACGCGCTGCTGCTGGCCGCCGGAAAGCTGATCCGGATAGCGTTCGGCAAGGTGGCCGAGACCGATCTTGCCGAGCGTGTCGAGGACGCGCTTTTCCGCATCAGCCTTGTTGACGCCCCTGAGCTTCAGGCCATAGGCGACATTTTCCGCGACAGAGCGGTGCGGCCACAAGGCATAGGACTGGAAAACCAGCCCGATATTGCGTTTTTCGGGCGCGACGGTGACCCGCTTGTCACCATCGAAAACAACCGAGCCGCCGATCTTGATCTGGCCAACTTCGGGCTGCTCGAGACCGGCAATGCAGCGCAAGAGGGTCGTTTTGCCGCTGCCGGATGCCCCGAGCAGCGAAACGATCGATCCGCGATTGGCGGTAAACGAAGCGCCCTGAAGGATATGCAGGCCACCGAGATATTTATGCACGTTTTCAACGATGAGATCAGTCATGGATCTTGGCTCCGAGACGAAGGGCGAGGGCAAGGCCGCCGCCGGTAAGAAGGATGCTGACAAAGGCGAGGGCAGCGATGGTGTCCATGGCGCCGGACTGGAGCTGCGCCATCATAAGGGAACCGATGACCTCGGTGCCGGCGCTCATCAGATAGATGCCGGTGGCGTAGTCGCGCAGGAACACGATCATGATGAGCGCCCAGGCGCCGACGAGACCCGGCCGGATGATCGGGATGACGATGTCGCGCCAGCTCCGACCGATGGTCGCCCCCGTGGTGCGCGCCGCTTCTTCCAGCTCGGGGCTGACCTGGATAAGCGTGCCCTGCAGAAGGCGCAACCCATAGGAAAGGCCGACGATGACATAGGCTGCGAATAGACTGATCAGCGTCGTCCTCAGCGGAATGAGGAAGGGTACGAACAGGAACAGCCAGAAGAAGGCGAGACCGATGATGAGGCTGGGCATGGCGCGCGGCAGTAGTACCATATAGTCGAGCACGGTGTTGGACATGCCTCTGTGGCGATGTCCGGCAAGCCCGATCACAAGATAGATCGCCACGGCTGCCGCCCCGCCCACGACCGAAAGAACGACCGTGTTGACGATGCCACGAAAAAGCGTCGGCACTTCCAGAAGTGTGGCGAAATGCGCGACGGTCAGATGCGCCAGCGGATTGACGCCCTGGCCCCAAGCATCGACGAAGGCACGCAGCACGATGCCGCCGATCGGCAGTACAACCGAGACGAAGAGCCAGAAGCCGATGAAGGACAGAGAGATGATCTGGCCGGTAGGCCCCAGCCGCATCACGGTCGTTCGCGGCCCCTTGCCTCCGAGGGCGGCATAGCGGCGGCTATGGCGCAGCAGGCGGCGCTGATACCAGACGAGCGGCAATGTGAGCAGGACGAGGAGAACGACGACGACGGCCATCAGCTGATAGGTCGGCACGCCGAACAGCGTCGTGAGCTTGTAGACATAGGTTGTGAGAACGATGATGCCGCTCGGATCGCCCAGAACATAGGGAACGCCGAACATCTCGAAACCGATTAGCAGATTAAGGGCGGTCGCAAAGACGAGCGCCGGCAGGACCATGGGCAGCGTCACATCCAGGCAGACCCGCCAGATCGGCGAGCCCATCGAGCGCGCAGCCTCTTCCAGATCGGAAGGCAGGTTGCGCATGGCGGCCGACACATAGAGATAGACATGCGGCACATGGGCGAGCCCCGTGACGATGACGATCCCGGTCAGCGAGTACAGGTTCCAGGGCGCCGAGCCGAAGAGATCGCGCGACAGCATGGTGAGGAAGCCGGCAGGGCCGACCGAGACCGTATAGCCGAAGGCAAGCACGATCGCCGAAATGAACATCGGCACGAGGACGACGACTTCAAGCGCCTTGCGGAACTTGACATCAGTCCGCGTCAGCAGGAAGGAGAGCGCGGCGCCGAGCGGTACCGCGATCGCCACCATGCCGACCGCCATGATGACCGTATTCCAGAGCGCGTCGTAGAACATCTCGTCGGTCAGGATATAGCGATAGGCCTCGATGGACAGCTTGCTCTTCGGCGCGAAGAACGGTCCGTCGAGCAGGCTTTGGTAGATGATGAGGACGATCGGCGCCAGCACGACGACGGCCAGGAGGCCGATGACGATGCGCCTGAAGCCGAGGGCATTGGCCGGCTGCGGGATCGATGTGAATGTTGGGCTCGCATGACCCGCCGGCTGCGCGGCGTGAGACAGGGTCGATACTGTTGTCGACGGTGCCGACATCGGCGTGCCTCCTTCTCGATGGTTGTTGTTCCCAAGCACTTTCGCTTTCTTCACGTCGCGGAAATGCTCTATCTTCTTGTTTTTACGGGCACTCCTCATGGAAAGCCGCAGCGCGGCTTTCCGGGAAATGCTCTTAAGGGATCTGACGCGGCGTCAGCCCTTGACCGATCCGCGCCACTTCTTGAGGAAATCAAGGCGCTTTGCAGGGTCCATAAATTCCAGGCGCGAGTCGTCGAGCGCGATAGGCTTGAGGTTGCCGCCGACCAGCTCGTTGATGGTGTTGAGATTGTATCCCTGGTCGACATCGGTGCGCAGGGACGGCATGCCCTTCGACGCGATTGCGTTCTGGCCTTCCTGAGACAGCATGAAATCGAGGAAGAGCTGCGAGGCATTGGGATGCGGCGCGTTCTTGATGATGGCGGCGACACGCGAGAAGGCCGGCGTATAATCCTTGCCGAAGGCGACGCCGAGATTGGAGGCGCTCTTCACCCAATCGAGCGCATAGGAGCCGATGAGGTTGAAGGCAATCACATTCTCACCGGAAACCACCGTCTCGCGCATGGAGCCGGTCGAGGAATAGGTCTTGCCCTTGGCGGTGCCGAAGGCCGAAACCAGATCCCAATAATCGCTGCGCTGTTTGGAGTCGTTCGTCTGGATCATGAAGCCGACGCCGGACTTTTCCGGATCGAAGGTCGCGATCTTGCCTGCGACATCTTTCTTGCCGAGGAACTCGATCAGCGCGGCCCGCGTGCGCGGAACCTCGTCTTCCTTCAGAGCGACCTTGTTGTAGATCATGCCGATCGGCTCGAGCGTCGTGGCGTAGACGGTCTTGTCGTAGACGGCCCAGCTTGGCAGCGCGCCGATTTCAGTCGAGGCATAGGAGGCGAGATAGCCGTCGGCCGCAAGCTTCACGGTCTGGTCCATTGCCGATGTCCAGACGAGATCTCCGCCGACCTGGCCGGCCGCAGCTTCGGAGATAATGCGGTTGTAGACGCCGTTGGTGCCGATATCGTTGTAGTCGATGCGAATGCCTGTATATTTCTTGGTGAAGGCATCGAGCAGCGCCTGTGCCTGGCTCAAGTCGGTCGCGGCATAGATGGCGATCACGCCTTCCTTCTTGGCGGCGGCAACGAGTTCCTCGCTCGCCGCAAAGGCTGCGCCGTTGACGCCGATGGCGATCGCGGCTGCGATGCTGAGTTTTTTGAATAGCAGTGACATTTGTTCCCTCCCGGTTGACTGCTGCATGGTTTTGACTGCCGTCCGCATCCCTGAATTGAGGACATGCGCAAACGGCGCGGCACTCCCTGACGGATAGCCGCTGAATGAGATGTGCTTGGCTGATGATGGCCGGCGCCGATTGCCGGATGGCAGGCGCTAGTCGCGGCTAGGCGCGATTTTCATAATATCTCCTCCCCATGGCCGGCCGGCTTCAGATGCCGGCCGTCTCTGTCCTCTACAGATTGCAGAGAAGGTGACATTGATTCCTGTCAGAGAACTGTCACGGCGGAAGAAGATGGGAAAGGAGCCGCCTTCATGAGGGCGGGTCGTCTTTAGGTGATAGACGCGCTTTGTTATTCCGGCGCTGCCATTTCGAGTTCCGCCTGGCGTCCGAGACGCGTCATCCATTCGACGAAATCGGGCCGTTCCTTGATCTGTCGGGCATAATGTCGGGCCAGTGCAGCCTTCAGATCACCCTTCCTGCCAAGTTGTTCGTCGGCAAAGCCGATCATTTGAGAGTTTGGCCATGCCTGCGGGCGGATGGCGACCAGACGGGCAAACAGGCTCTCGCCGGATTCGTCCGGATTGGCCTGCGCCATCAACGAGAGCATGGCCGCCGTCGAGCGGGATACGCCCATATGGCAATGAACCAGCAGATGGCTCGGAGCCTCAGGATCTTGTTGGGCTCGAAACCGAGAGCCGAATGTCAGGATCGCGTCGACGTGCTCCGGCTGCGGCATTACCCTACCTGGAGCCGTCGCGATGATGTCGTGAAAGCGCAGCGTCGTGCGATGATGCGTGGCATAGGAATGAAACACATCGAGTTCGGGATATTCCGGATCGAGGAGGGAAAGCACATGGGTGACGTTTCGAGTGCGCTGATCGGGTAGCTCCTCAATGCCACAAACCGTGAGTTCGGGAGAAAGAAGCACGCTCATTGTCATATCCTTCAAATCGATTGGCGATTCCGCAATATCTCGATAAGATATAATGTCATAACCTTGAAGTGAAAGTACTTTTGCTTCTTGTTGTTGCCATATGGCCTGGCAAGACGTCTGCGCCGTCTAAGCCTTCGAAAACAAGACGATCTGCGTTCTGATCTCGTCTTCGTCCAGCTCGAGAATACGGTAGCCGAACGTCTTCATATCCGCTTTGAGATGTTCGGATTGCTTGACGAGCTGATAGGAAACCGCCGGCGTGACATACTGCCTGATATTTGCCTCCCGGGCTTCGTCGATCATGTGATAGTGGCCGCAGAACAGCGATATCTGGCAATCGGTGTCGATCAGAAGCGACCTGACGTCATCTCGGTCGCGCAGAGCCGCGCCGGTTCGATCCACTGATGTGTCGAGCGGCAGGATCGGGTGATGCAGGAAGATTGCCGCCTTCTTCACGCCCGCGAGTTCGCGTACCAGCCATTTGCGCTGGTTGTCGCCAACGGCATTATCGGACGTATCGAGAAAGATGCGTTTCAGATACGGGTCATGCTGGGAGAAGCACAGCTTGCCCGCGACGATGCTTTCGCCCAGATCGTAATGTTGTGTGACATTACCATAGCTGTCGTGGTTGCCGAGGATGAGCGACATGTCGAAGGCATAGCCACGCAGAAGCTCGAAAAAGCGGCCGACCGATTGGGCCGCGCCGATATCACCGCCGAAGACGATCCTGGAGATGTCCTTGCGGGCGATATCGTCGAGGACGACGCGCAGGTGATGTTCGTGTTCTCCCAGTGTTTCCTGATAGCCCATTTTGTCGCCGGCGATTTCGCCCTTTGCGACCAGTCGTTGGCCGAGGTGAGTGTCGGTGAGAAATGCAAGGGTCGTCTTCGTCATAGCCCGGTTCCATGGCAATTGCTTATGCCCCAGCCTACGGCGATAGCGCGTCGAAATGCTTCGATACGTGTCGAAACATGCGAACTGTTTCGGTGCTAAGATGCGCCTAGATAGAAGGAGGCCGAAAGATGATACCGCAGCCGAATATAGCAGCAGTCGCCTTTCTGATCGCCGATCCCGCGCGCGCCGCCATGCTGTCGGCATTGCTCGACGGTCGGGCGCGACCGGCCGGGGAACTCGCCTATGCCGCAGGCGTGACGGCGCAGACGGCCAGCTCCCATCTGGGCAAGCTTCTGGATGGCGGACTGGTGACTGTCGAAACCGAGGGTCGGCACCGTTACTATCGTCTCGCCGGCCCCCACGTCGCACTCGCGCTTGAGACGCTCGCCTCGATCGGACCGGGGGAGCCCGTGCGAAGAAAGCCGTTGACCCGCGAAGCGCAAAAGCTTCGGTTCGCTCGCTGCTGCTATGATCACTTGGCCGGCCGCGTCGGCGTCGCCGTGACCCATGGACTATTGGAGAAAGGATTTATCGTCGCGGCCGACAAGAAGCGGTTCGAACTCACGCCTGCGGGGACCAAGTGGTTCGACCGCATGGGCATGAACACGGCCGGGATCAGACCCACGCGTTATGGGCTGGCCCGGCAATGTCTCGACTGGACGGAACGTCAACATCATCTGGCCGGGCCACTTGGCGTTCATCTTACCAATCTCTTCTTTGCCGAGGGTTGCCTGCGGCGGTCGCCCTCGTCTCGGGCCGTTGACGTGACGCCGAAAGGCTGGAAAGTGCTAAATGAGCATTTCGGCATTCAGGAACGGGCCTTGCTCTGACCAGCGCTCTGCCGCATTGACTTCATTTCGACAATGGATGATTTTGGTAGGCCATATTATGGTATCCGAAGATCGAGGGTGCGGAAATGAATGATGATGCACATGGCGCCGCAATTCGCGTGGAGCGTCCAGCCAAGACGTTGCGTGAGCTTGCTCTCGACAAGGTGCGAGAGGCCATCATCAACGGCTATTTCCGCCCGGGCGACCGCCTGGTCGAGCGCGATCTCTGCGCCCAGCTCGGTGTCAGCCGCACGATCGTGCGTGAGGTCCTGCGCCATCTCGAATCCGAAGGTCTGGTTGCCAACCTGCCGAACAAGGGGCCGATCGTCGCGCAACTCAATCATGACGAGGCCAAGCAGATCTACGAGATCCGTGCGGCACTCGAAGGAATGGCGGCGCGGCTTTGCGCCGAGCAGAACAATCCCGCGATTGCCGATGCCCTCGACAAGTCGCTGGAAGATATAAGGCACAGTTACCGTGAGAAGGACATGCCGGGCGTGCTCGCCCATACATCGTCCTTCTATCAGACGCTGTTCAGCATGGTTGACCGCCATGTGGCCTGGGGCGTCGTCAATCTTTTGACCGTGCGCATCAATCACCTGCGCTCCATGACGATCAAGACGCAAAATCGCGATGTTCAGGGACCGGCGCAGATGGCCCGCATCGTCGATGCCATCCGGCGCGGTGACGGCGACGGCGCCTATCAGGCGGCGATGGATCATGTCACAAGCGCCAGCGCCATCGCCCAGGCCGTGCTTTCAGGGCGGCAGCCGATCGATTGATTTTAGGATCTCTCAACAAAACCATCGTCAAGGCCAGCAAGCATGACCGTTTCCCCTCCCTTTCTAGGCTTTCCGGATCGCCTTGACGATGGTCGCCTGCCGCGTGTGGTGATTTTCGGAGCCGGCCACGGCAGTACCTATCCCGGCAAGGACAGCAGCGGCTATGCCTTGTCCGCGGGCGCGATCCGGGCCGCCAGCCAGGGTGATGCCGGGCTTATCGAGCATTGGGATTTCGATCTCGGCGGCCCGTTATTCGACGGCAAGCCACCCTGCTGCATCGACACTGGAAACATTGAGACCGTCATGCACGACAATGCCGGCAACCGGGGCCGGATCGAGGCGAGGACGCGCGAGGTGCTGGCTCTGCAGGCCGTGCCGATCCTTCTTGGCGGCGACTGTTCCGTCACGATCCCCTTCATCGCCGGTTTTGCCGACGAGGGGCCGGTCTGGGTCTTGCAGATTGACGCCCATATCGACTGGCGCGACGAGTTGCATGGCGAACACCACGGGTATTCGAGCCCGATGCGGCGAGCAAGCGAGATGCCCCATGTCGCCGGAATGGTGCAGGTCGGTTTGCGAAGTGTTGGGAGCGCTCGCGCTTCTGACGTCGGGGCGGCACAGCGTTATGGCAGCCGCTTTGTCACTGCCCGTGAGATCCACGCCCAAGGGGTCGAGGCGGCTCTTCGCCATATTCCGGAGGGCGTGAGGGTTGTCGTCACGCTGGATTGCGACAGCATCGATCCCGGAATTATGCCAGGTGTCGCGGCGCGCACACCCGGCGGGCTGACCTATACGCAGGTGATCGACCTGATCGCCGGCCTTGGCAGGCGGGCCGACATTGCGGGCTTTGATCTGGTGGAGCTTTATCCTCCGGCCGACATCGGCGGCCTGTCTGCCGTCACCGCGGCGCGCATCGTCGTCAATGCGATCGGCGCTATCGTCCGCCAGGGATAGGGCCAGCGGAATTTTCGCTGTCCATGATGGTGGGCTGGTTCGCGTGACGCCGGATGATGCCGATTGATGTCATGACTCATCAAATTGCCGTTTGGCCGGTGAGGCGGGTTGACTCCCTCATGTCTTCGATGTGACGGTATACCATAATAACTAATACAAAAGCGGAACACCGACAGCTGAAGACAAGCGACGGGCAAGCTCGCTTTCGCGAGTGCTTATTGCTGCCTATCGATAAGGCATTGTCATAACTGTCTCTTTTCGGCATTCGGCCGGGTTTTTAAGTCCGGTCGCGCAAAGCGGCTTGACAGTTGTGTATTATGGCATACCATCATACACAACATCAGATGAGAGCGAGCCATGAGCCTTCAGATCCGAAAAACCGTCCTGCAGATCGAAACGACGCTTGTCGAAGGGGGGAGAGCGGCAGCCGCGCCGTTGAAACTTTTCTCAGCCTGCGCGATCGTTAAAAATCCCTGGGCTGGTCGCGGCTTTGTCGAGGATCTAAAGCCCGAGATTCACGCCGTTGCTCCCATCCTCGGCGAATTGCTGACCAAAATGATCATCGATGCGGTCGGATCGGGCGAGGCAGTCGAGGCCTATGGCAAGGCGGCGGTCGTCGGGCTGGACGGCGAGATCGAACATGCTTCCGCCCTGATCCACACGCTCCGGTTCGGTAATCACTATCGCCACGCCGTCGGCGCCAAGTCCTATCTGGCCTTCTGCAATACGCGCGGACCGGCCAACGCGCCGATCATGATTCCGCTCATGGACAAGAACGACGAAGGCCGTCGCTCGCATTATCTGACGATCCAGACGTCGGTCCCCGATGCGCCTGCCGCCGATGAGATTGTCGTGGCGCTTGGCGCGTCCGTCGGCGGCCGGCCGCATCATCGCATCGGCGATCGCTATCAGGACCTCAAGGATCTGGGGCAGGACGTCTCCAATCCGGCGGGCGTGTAGGGGATCGGAGCCTGGATGTCGACGATGGAAACCATGGACCAGAACGAGCCCGATCATCTGAATGCCGGAGCTTTGCGCCGCAAGCATACGGCAGGCGGCACTGCCTATCACGAGGTGGGCAAGGGTGAGCCGCTTGTTTTCATCCATGGCGTCGGCATGCGGCTTGAAGCCTGGTCGCCGCAGATTGAGGCCTTCTCCCGCAGCCATCGCGTCATCGCCGTCGATATGCCGGGGCACGGTGAAAGCGTCGCCCTGCCTGCCGGAAGTCCACTGGAAGCCTTTGTCGCCTGGTTCGGTGGTTTCCTTCACGAGATGGAACTCGGCAAGGTCAATGTTGCCGGCCATTCGATGGGTGCGCTCGTTGCCGGAGGGGCTGCTGCCACCTTCGATGAGCGGATCAAGCGGATCGCCTATCTCAACGGCGTCTATCGTCGCGATCCCGAGGCCAAGGCGGCCGTCCTTGCGCGTGCAGCGGCAATACCGTTGACAGGCGTCGACAAGGAAGGCCCGCTGCTGCGCTGGTTTGGCGATGATGCCCAAAGCGCGGTGGCGCGCGAGCTCACGCGCAACTGGCTGAGCCTCGTCGACCCGCGCGGCTATGCCACGGCCTATGCTGCTTTCGCCGGCGGTGATGAAACCTACGCCGATCGCTGGCCCGATGTCCGCGCACCTGCTTTGTTCCTGACAGGCTCGGACGATCCGAATTCGACGCCGCTGATGGCCGAACAGATGGCTACTGCTGCACCCAGAGGCTGGGCGCGGATCGTCGAGGGGCACCGCCATATGGTGAACCTGACGGCACCGGACATCGTCAATGAGCTGCTCGCCGAGTGGCTTTCATGCGGGGAGGACGCAAGATGACGACGCAAGATTTCGATCCAAGGGCGTTGCGTGACGCCTTCGGTGCATTTCCGACCGGCGTTACGGTCGTGACCGCACGCGATCAGGACGGCCTGCCGCTCGGCTTTACGGCAAATTCCTTCACGTCGGTCTCTCTCGATCCGCCGCTTCTCCTCGTCTGCCTGGCAAAGACCTCGCGCAATTTCACGGCTATGACGAGCGCCAACCACTTTGCGATCAATGTGCTGTCGGAAACGCAGAAGGCCGTCTCCAACACATTCGCGCGGCCCGTCGAAGATCGGTTCGCCGCCGTCGAATGGAGCTCGGGTGCTGATGGCTGTCCGATCCTTGCCGATGTCGCCGCCTGGTTCGAATGCGCCACGGAACAGGTGATCGAAGCCGGCGACCACGTCGTCTTGATGGGGCGCATCGTCTCCTTCGACAATAGCGGCCGCAATGGCCTCGGCTATGCGCGGGGCGGCTATTTCACGCCGATCCTGGCAAGCAAGGCGGTTTCCGCCGCTGCGGAGGGCAATATCGAGCTCGGCGCGGTCGTCGAACGCGATGGCGAAATCCTGCTTCTTGGCATGGACGTGTTTGCTCTTCCGAATTGCGAGGGCAGGGAGGGAAGCCCCGCCGACATTCTTGGCCAGTATCTGACTGCGTTGACGGGCCTGACGATAACAGTCGGCTTTCTCTATTCGGTCTATGAAGGCAAGAGCGATGGGAAGCATCACATCGTCTATCGTGCGTTTGCCTCGCAAGGCGAGCCGCGCGAAGGCAGGTTCATGAAGCCGGATGCCTTGAAGGCGGCGCACTTCAAGACCAGTTCGACGGCCGATATCGTCGCTCGCTTTGCAATGGAAAGCCAGATCGGCAATTTCGGGGTCTATTTTGGCGACGAGACCTCCGGCATGGTGCGGGCAGTCTCGGCTAAGGCGGTGCAAGCATGAAGTTCTCCCTCTTCGTTCACATGGAACGCCTCGACGCGAGCCAGACCCATAAGAGCCTCTATGAGGAGTTCGTCGCGCTCTGCGAGATCGCCGACAAGGGCGGCATGCACGCGATCTGGACAGGCGAGCACCACGGGATGGATTTCACCATCGCGCCCAATCCCTTCGTGACGATTGCCGATCTGGCGCGGCGCACGTCGCGGGCGAGATTGGGTACGGGAACGGTGATCGCGCCCTTCTGGCATCCGATCAAGCTTGCCGGCGAAGCCGCCATGGCCGACATCATCTGCGACGGCAGGCTCGATATCGGCATTGCCCGCGGCGCCTACTCTTTCGAATATGAACGGTTGCTGCCGGGTCTCGACGCCTGGGGAGCCGGCCAGCGCATGCGCGAGCTGATCCCGGCTGTCAAAGGGATCTGGCAGGGGGATTACGCTCATGACGGCGAGTTCTTCAAATTTCCGGCGACCACTTCTGCGCCAAAGCCGCTGCAGCAGCCCAATCCACCGATCTGGGTTGCAGCGCGCGACCCGAATTCGCATGAATTTGCCGTCGCCAACAACTGCAATGTCCAGGTGACGCCGCTCTGGCAGGGCGATGACGAGGTCGAGGCGCTGATGGGCCGCTTCAACGATGCCTGCGCGAAAAACCCCGGCATCGAGCGGCCGAAGATCATGCTCCTGCGCCATACTTATGTCGGCTCCACAGAGGACGACATCGCACGGGCCGCGCATGAGCTCAGCGTCTACTACAATTACTTCTTCGCCTGGTTCAAGAACGAGAAGCCGATCCATCAGGGCCTGATCGAGCGCATCCCCGAAGAAGATATTCGCGCCAACGCCATGCTGTCCGATGCGGTCATGCGCAGCAACAATGTCGTCGGCGATGCCTCGACCGTGATTGCCCGGCTAAAGACCTATGAGGCGATGGGCTACGACGAATATTCCTTCTGGATCGACACCGGCATGTCGTTCGCGCGCAAGAAAGCTTCCCTCGAACGGTTCATCGCCGAGGTCATGCCGGCATTTGCGGAGTAAACGCCATGCAGCGCTTCCAGTATTTTATCGACGGTGAGTTTCTGGACGGGGAAGGCCTCTTCCAGAGTATCGACCCCGCGACCGGCGACGTCTGGGCGGAGATGCCGGAAGCGCGCGAGATCGATGTCGACCGCGCCGTCACTGCCGCCGAGAAAGCCCTCTATGAAGGCCCGTGGGCGAAGATGACGGCGACGCAGCGCGGCAAGCTTCTCTACAAGCTCGCCGATCTGGTTGCGGCCAATGCGCAGAAGCTCGCCGAACTGGAGACGCGCGACACCGGCAAGGTCATCCGCGAGACCTCGGCGCAGATCGCCTATGTCGCCGACTATTATCGCTACTATGCCGGCATCGCCGACAAGATCGAAGGCTCCTATCTGCCGATCGACAAGCCTGACATGGACGTCTGGCTGCGTCGCGAGCCGGTCGGCGTCGTCGCCATGGTCGTGCCCTGGAACAGCCAGCTCTTCCTGTCCGCCGTCAAGATCGGCCCTGCGCTTGCGGCAGGCTGCACCATGGTCGTCAAGGCATCGGAAGACGGGCCGGCGCCGCTCCTGGAATTTGCGCGCCTGGTCCATGAAGCCGGTTTTCCGGCTGGCGTCATCAATATCATCACTGGGTTCGGCCCTTCCTGCGGCGCCACGCTGGGGCGCCATCCGAAGGTCGCGCATATCGCCTTTACCGGCGGGCCGGAGACGGCGCGTCATGTCGTGCGCAATTCGGCCGAGAACCTTGCCTCGACATCACTGGAACTGGGCGGCAAATCGCCCTTCATCGTCTTTGCCGACGCCGATCTCGAAAGTGCCGCCAATGCGCAGGTTGCCGGAATTTTTGCGGCAACCGGCCAGAGCTGTGTTGCCGGCTCCCGCCTGATCGTCGAAGCCAGCATCAAAGACAGCTTCCTGTCGATCCTCAAGCGCAAGGCTGAGGCGATCCGCATCGGATCGCCGCTCGACATGGAAACCGAGGTCGGTCCCCTTGCCACGAAGAGGCAGCAGGGCCATGTCGCGGCACTCGTCGAGAAATCCATTCAGAGCGGCGCGCGGCTCGTCACCGGCGGACAAAGGCCCGACGGCGCCGGCTACTATTTCCCGCCGACGATCCTGGATTGCGATGGCGTCAATTCGCCGTCGCTCGCCGAGGAATTTTTCGGGCCGGTTCTCTCAGTCGTCTCCTTCGAGACGGAGGCCGAAGCCCTCAGATTGGCAAACGACACCCGCTATGGTCTGGCATCCGGCGTCTTCACCCAGAACCTGACGCGCGCCCATCGTCTGATGAAGGGCATCCGCGCCGGGGTCGTCTGGGTCAACACCTATCGCGCGGTGTCACCAATCGCGCCCTTCGGCGGTTTCGGCCTTTCCGGCCACGGCAGGGAAGGCGGCCTTGCGGCAGCTCTCGACTATACCCGCACCAAGACCATCTGGCTGCGGACGTCGGATGATCCGATCCCCGATCCCTTTATCATGAGGTGAGGCCGATGTTTTACGAGATCCGCACCTACCGGCTGAAGAACGGCACGATCCCGCAATATCTGAAGGTCGTGGAGGAGGAAGGAATTGCCATCCAGAAGACGCATCTCGGCAACCTCGTCGGCTACTTCCATTCGGAGATCGGGGTGATCAACGAGATCGTGCATATCTGGGCGTATGCAAACCTCGACGACCGCGAAGCGCGGCGCGGGCAGCTGGCGGCCGACCCCAAGTGGCAGGCCTTCCTGCCGAAGATCCGCGACCTGATCGAAGTCGCGGAAAACAAGATTATGAAGCCTGCCGCTTTCTCCCCCTTGGGGTGAACGGGTGGCCGCATAAGGCATGCATCAAGAACTGAAAAACAAGGACAAGGGAACATGAAAGCAAAAATTGCACTCGCGGCCTTTGCCGCAATAATGGCCGCATCGGTGCCCGCCAAGGCCGATACCATGGTCTTCACGAGCTGGGGAGGAACGACGCAGGATGCGCAGAAGGTCGCCTGGGCCAACCAGTTTACCGCAAAGACCAATATCGGCGTCATGCAGGACGGTCCGACGGACTACGGCAAGCTGAAAGCCATGGTCGAGGCCGGTCAGGTCAGCTGGGATGTCGTCGACGTCGAGGGTGATTATGCCGCGCAGGCCGGCAAGGCGGGCCTGCTCGAAAAGCTCGACTTTTCCGTCATTGACAAGTCGAAGCTCGATCCACGCTTCGTCAGTGACTATTCGGTCGGAAGCTTCTATTATTCCTTCGTCATCGGATGCAATGCCGATGCCGTCAGCGCCTGCCCGAAGACCTGGGCCGATCTTTTCGACACGAAGAAGTTCCCCGGCAAGCGCACCTTCTACAAATGGTCCGCCCCGGGCGTGATCGAAGCCGCACTGCTTGCCGACGGCGTTCCCGCCGACAAGCTCTACCCGCTCGATCTCGACCGCGCCTTCAAGAAGCTCGATACGATCAAGTCCGATATCGTCTGGTGGTCGAGCGGCGCGCAGTCGCAGCAACTGCTGGCGTCGGCCGAGGCGCCCTTCGGCAGCCTCTGGAACGGCCGTATGACGGCGCTGGCCAATAGCGGCGTCAAGACGGAGACGTCCTGGAGCCAGAATATCACGGCTGCGGATTCCCTCGTCATCCCGAAGGGTGCCCCGAACATGGAAACGGCGATGAAATTCATCGCGCTCGCGACCTCGGCACAGGCGCAAGCCGACATGGCGAAGGCGACCGGATATGCGCCGATCAATGTTGACTCGGCGAAGCTGATGGACCCTGAAACAGCCAAGACCCTGCCGGACCAGCAAACGGCAAGCCAGGTCAACGCCGATATGAATTACTGGGCAGCAAACCGCGATGAGATCGGCAAGAGATGGTACGCCTGGCAGGCAAAGTAAGCTTTTAGGATGACTAAGTCACCGCAGGCCATTGCCTGCGGTGCGGCAATGCGAGGAGTGGGCCTATCGGCAGCCATGGCTGTCCGTCAGACCCCGATGGGAAGGAATTGCCATGTCGACATATATGGACATTGCGGACGAGGCCGCACCGGCGCGCAAGGCGGCAAGGCCCACGGGGTTTGCGCAGGTCGCGCCGGCTTTCGCTTTTGTGGCGATCTTCTTCATATTTCCGGTCATCGCGCTGCTCCTGCGCAGCGTGCTGGAGCCGGCCTTCGGCCTTGGCAACTATGCCGAGCTGTTGGGCTCCGCGACCTATATCAAGATCTTTGCCAACACCTTCATCGTGTCGGGCCTTGTCACCATCATATCCCTCCTGATCGGCTTTCCAGTCGCGTGGACATTGGCGATCATGCCATCGCGATGGGCCTCGGTGATCTTTGCGATCCTGCTTCTATCGATGTGGACCAATCTGCTGGCGCGCACCTATGCCTGGATGGTGCTCTTGCAGCGCACGGGACTGATCAACAAGATGCTGATCGGCGCAGGATTGATCGACAAACCGCTCGCTCTCGTCAACAATCTCACAGGCGTGACGATTGGCATGACCTATATCATGTTGCCCTTCATCATCCTGCCGCTCTATGGTGTCATCAGGAAGATCGATCCTGCCGTGCTGCAGGCGGCAGCGCTCTGCGGTGCCAGCCGCTGGCAATGCCTGACCCGGGTGCTGCTGCCGCTTGCCGCTCCCGGCATGATGGCGGGCGCCCTGATGGTGTTCGTCATGTCGCTCGGCTACTATGTGACCCCGTCGCTGCTCGGCGGCACGGCGAACATGATGCTCGCCGAACTCATCGCCCAGTTCGTACAATCCCTGGTCAATTGGGGCATGGGCGGGGCGGCGGCTTTCGTCCTGCTCGTTGTCACGCTGACGCTCTATGCCGTGCAGCTGCGCCTCTTCGGCGTGCAGAATACGGGAGGGCGCTGAGATGCTGTTGAATTTCGATCGCCTCGGCTGGTGGAAATATGTGCTGCTCGTCATCACGGTCCTGACCGCGGCTTTTCTTCTGATGCCGATCCTCTTTATCGCGGCCCTGTCGTTCGGCTCGTCGCAATGGCTAATCTTTCCGCCGCCGGGCTGGACGTGGCGCTGGTATGCGGAGCTGCTTTCCGATCCGCAATGGCTGGCCTCCGCCTGGACGAGCTTCAAGATCGCATCGATCGTTACCGTGCTTTCGGTGCTGCTCGGCCTCGTGACTTCTTTCGGCCTCGTGCGCGGAAAGTTCATGTTTCGCGATGCGCTGAAGGCGCTGTTCCTCACACCGATGATCTTGCCCGTCGTCGTCTTCGCAGTTGCTCTTTATGCATTCTTCCTGCGAATTGGCCTTGGCGGCACCTTGATCGGCTTCGTGGTGTCCCACCTTGTGTTGGCGCTGCCTTTTTCCATCCTGTCGATCTCCGGCGCGCTCGAGGGCTTCGATAAGTCGATCGAGGATGCGGCCGTGCTTTGCGGCGCCTCTCCGCTCGAGGCAAAGATCAGGGTGACGCTGCCGGCCATCAGCCACGGATTGTTCTCGGCCGCCGTCTTCTCGTTCCTGACATCCTGGGATGAGGTGGTCGTGGCGATCTTCATGGCGAGCCCGACATTGCAGACCCTGCCGGTCAAGGTCTGGGCGACGCTCAGGCAGGACCTGACCCCGGTCGTCGCTGCTGCCTCCACTCTTCTCATTCTGTTGACGGTCATGTTGATGACACTGGCCGCGATCGTACGTAAGGTTCTGAAATCATGAGCGAATCCTTCCTGAAGATCAAAGGTATCCGCAAGGAATACGGCCCTGTCGTCGCTGTCCACGATGTCAATCTCGAGGTCAAGCGCGGTGAGTTCCTGACCTTTCTCGGCCCCTCCGGCTCGGGCAAGAGCACGACGCTCTATATCCTCGCCGGTTTCGAGAACCCAACCAAAGGGGATATCCTGCTGAACGGCGAGACGTTGCTGTCGACTCCCTCGCACAAGCGCAATATCGGCATGGTGTTCCAGCGCTATACGCTGTTTCCGCATCTGACCGTTGGAGAGAACATTGCCTTCCCGCTGAAGGTTCGCCGCAAATCCAAGGCCGAGGTCGACAGCCGGGTCAGGGAAATGCTGCGTCTCGTTCGGCTCGAAGGCTTCGAGGATCGCAAGCCCGCGCAGATGTCGGGCGGCCAGCAGCAACGCGTGGCCCTTGCAAGAGCCCTTGCCTATGATCCGCCGGTGCTTCTGATGGACGAGCCATTATCGGCGCTCGACAAGAAGCTGCGTGAGGAGATCCAACACGAGATCCGGCGCATCCACCAGCAGACGGAAGTGACGATCCTCTATGTGACCCACGATCAGGAGGAGGCGCTGCGCTTGTCCGATCGTATCGCCGTCTTCTCCAAGGGCGTCATCGATCAGATCGGTACGGGGCCGGAACTCTACGCCAATCCCAAGACCCGCTTCGTCGCCGAATTCATCGGCGACAGTGATTTCATTTCCTGTCACCTGCTGTCTTCGGACAATGGCCAGGCGACGATCTCGCTCGGCGACAAGACCGTCTTCGACAGCATTCCGGTTCATGGCCGGCCGTCATCGGGTAGCAAAGCGGCATTGATGTTGCGGCCGGAGCGTATCCGGCTCGGGCGGCAAGGAGGTGCAAGCAAGGGCCTCAACGCAACGGTCAACGATATTACTTTCCTTGGCAACAATGTGCATGTGACGACGCGGATCGCCGCTGGCGAAACCCTGTCCGTGCGCCTGCCCTTCGGCCATGAAGCAATCTCGGGCCTCAGCCGCGGCGACAATGTGCATCTGGAGTTCGATCCCGATGCGGCACATGTCTTCTGCTGATATGTGTCATATAAAACTGGTAGATTGACTCTAGTGTGTGCCGTGCATAGATTTCTGCAGTATTCCTAATGTGCGCCTGCGTTAAAATATAACGAAAACGGTTGACGAGGAATTTTGATGGACATGGCTCACCCATCTCGCGATGACTGTCCCGAGGAGTTCAGTCTTACACGCCGCAAGTTGATGGTGGGTGGCGCGTTGTTCGTCGGAGGCGTGTTGTTGTCTCCGGAAGTGTCGGCACAAACCTTAGGCGCCGCCGCGCCGGAGGTCTCGACAAGCTTCATGGAGGTGTCGTCTCTCCTCATCGATCACCACTTGGATGCGCAGATCGGATCGCGCATGGCGGCTGCCATGTTGAGGCTACATCCGACGCTCGCACAGGACATCGGCGCAATCATTGAGATTGCGAAGAAGAAGAACGCCAGGATCGTCGAGGATTTCTTTGCCGATATTCCTGAGGGGAACCTCAAGGATACGGCCCTGGCCATCATTTCCGCCTGGTACACAGGTGTTGTCGAAAATTCCAGCACTGCCGAGGTCTTCGCTTTCGAAACCGCGCTTATGTACCAGCCGACCCATGACGTCATGACAATCCCGACCTACGCGATATCCGGTCCGAACGGATGGAACGCGCAGGCCCCGCCTCTCGGCAATATGCCGGCATTCTGACGAGAACCGCGCTTCTGCGAACGCACGGTGACGGTGGCTCCCAGGCAAAGCAAGAAAACCTCCTGAGAAGGATTTTATCAGGAGATGGCTCGTAGCGGTTTTTGACGTGCCTAGCCTAGTCTTTGGATATTTGGGATTGATAGGATGGCAAACGACTATAGTGCCGATGTTATTGTCGTTGGGACCGGCGTCATAGGTTGCATCGTCGCCGAGCAGGCGCTGGACGCAGGCCTGTCCGTTCTCATGCTGGAAGCAGGCCCCCGCGTGGAGCGCTGGCAGATCGTCGAAAATTATCGAAACGTGCCCCCGCGGTTCAAGCAGAATTGGAACGCCCCCTATCCGGCAAAGCCGTGGGCACCGCATATTGAATCCGAGCTGCCGGATGCCACGACCGATTACCTGCAGTTGGAAGGGCCGAACGGACGCGCATACCGGCAGGGTTATGTGCGCTATGCCGGCGGCGCCACCTGGCATTGGGCAGGCATCTGTTGGCGCCTCCACCCCGATGATATGCGCTTGAAAAGCCTTTACGGCGTCGGCCGGGACTGGGCGTTTGACTACAACACGCTGGAACCATATTACACTCGTGCGGAATACGCGCTTGGTGTGTGCGGGCCATCGGAGGTCGAACTGCAATGGCCGCCACTGCCACGCTCCAAGCCCTACCCAATGGGCCGTATTCCTTTCGGCCAGGGCGAGCAGCGCTTTACGGAGGCTGCGGCACGGGTTGGCATCACCAATCTTCCGGCGCCTCAGGCACGCAACAGCGGCGTTTCATACGATGGGCGACCGCCTTGCTGTGGCAACAACAACTGTTTTCCGGTCTGTCCGATCTCCGCGAAGTATGATGCGGCATCGGCCCTGCCTAGGATCGAGTCAAAAGGCGGCAAGATCCTTGCGAATGCTGTCGTCTATCGGGTGGAAACGGATGCAAAGCAAAACATCCAAGCCGTCCATTTCTTCAATCCCAACAAAGAAACGCAAAGGGTTGTCGGCAAGCTTTTCGTCATTGCCTGCAATGCGATAGAAACGCCGAAGCTGCTGCTGATGTCCAAGGACGAGCGCAACCCGAATGGCGTTGCCAATCGCTCCGATCAGGTCGGGCGCAATTTGATGGATCAGCCCAAGATCACCGCGCAGCTGCTGCTGGCCGAGCCGATGTGGACAGGCGTCGGCCCCGTGCAGGGTAGCAGCATCATGATGACGGGGCAGGGCGATTTCCGAAGCCAGCATGCAGGCGCAATGCTTCGTTGTGAAAATGCCGCTCTCAGCGCGGCGGGCGGTCTGGCCGCACTTGCGAAAGGACTGGTCGGCAAGGCGCTGGATACCGAGATCCGTAGACTATCGGCCTGCACCGCGCGACTGACGATCGAGCACGAGATCCTATCGGACCCCAACAACCGGCTGACTTTGTCGGACAAGAAGGACTGGCTCGGTCTTAACAAGCCGAACATCTACTATGATGTCGGTGACTATGTCCGCCGCGGCCACCAGGAATACACCCTGCCGCTATTGAAAAAGTTGATTGCGGAGCTCGGCGCCGTCGAGAGCCAGATTGCCACGACTTTTACCAACAGCGATCACATGATGGGGAGCTGCATCATGGGCACCGATCCCACCGACTCCGTCGTCGATGTCGACTGTCGCGCGCATGATCATCACAATCTCTTCTTGCCGGGCGGAGCGGCGATGACATCAGGAGGATGTGGCAACAGCACCATCACAATGGCCGCCTTGGCCATGAAAGCCAGTGATGCCATCGTCGACCAGTTGAAGCGAGGCTGAACGTGGACATTCTCTTCAGGTTTGTGGGCGCTGCAATCTGTCTGATGTCGGCAAGCTCGGCGGCCCTCGCGGCCGGTGACGACGCGCAAGCCGCTTCGATCAAGCGTGGCGCCTATATCGCCATCGCATCGGATTGTTCCGCCTGCCACACAGCGCCAGGTGGCAAGCCTTTCGCTGGAGGATTGCCGATCGTCTCCCCGGTAGGCACGATTTATTCGACCAACATCACACCTTCTGCAACTGCGGGCATCGGGCAATATAGCGAGGAACAGTTTGCCCGTGCCGTGCGGCGCGGTATTCGCGGCGATGGCGCCAACCTCTACCCGGCAATGCCCTACACGTCGTACAACGTGCTGACGGACGCCGATATCCATGACCTCTATACCTATTTTCAGCACGGGGTCGAACCTGTTGATGCGATGCCGACACGCACGGCGCTGCCATTTCCGATGAATGTTCGTCTGTCGATGATGGCGTGGAACCTTCTATTCGTCGGCAGCGGCGACAACCTCACCGATACCACGCAATCAGCCGAATGGAATCGCGGCAAGTATCTTGTCGACGGACCGGCGCATTGCAGCACCTGCCATACGCCGCGCGGCTTCCTGATGCAGGAACTCACCGGCTCCTATCTGGGCGGCGCCCAAGTCGGCCCATGGTATGCGCCCAATATCACCTCGGATGCCACCAGCGGCATCGGGAGCTGGAGCAAGGACGAACTGGCTCGCTATTTGTCGACCGGCTCGCTGCCAGGCAAAGCGCAGGCCGCCGGCAGCATGGGCGAGGCCGTCGAGCACAGTTTTTCCCAGCTCACGCAGGAAGATATAGCGGCGATCGCAACCTATATTAAAACCGTGCCGCCTTTGCATGACGCTTCCGACGAGCAGTCGCGGTTCGACTATGGCAAGCCATTCTCAGAACTTGCAAGCTTGCGGGGTACAAACCCTATTCGTTCCGATACGGATGCCCAGGCGAGCGGTGCGGTCCTGTTTTACGGCAACTGTGCCTCCTGCCATCAGCCTCTCGGCCAGGGCAGCAAGGATACTTATTATCCGAGCCTGTTTCACAATTCGGCAACAGGTTCGGCCAATCGCGACAATCTGATTGCCACGATCCTGAACGGCGTCAATCGGACCACGCCGAATGGCCAGGCCTTCATGCCTGGTTTCGGCGGCAAGGCGAATGACATCAATGCTCTGGATGACGGCCAGGTCGCGACGCTGGCGAACTATGTCATCGAACATTATGGTCGGCCCGGCGCGCCGGTCACACCCGCCGATGTTGCCGAGGTTCGGGCCGGTGGCCCTTCGTCTTCGCTTCTGCTTCTGGCGCGCATCGGTATCGCTGTGGCCGCAGCCGTTGGCTTGGCGATCATACTGCTGCTGATCGTCTGGCGTCAGCGGCGAGCCAGAATGGCATGACGGCTCCGTCCCCAACTGCGGGGAAAGCCGTCCTTGTAGTCGTAGTCCCGCACAAGGCTGCGATTTTGACTAGTGCTGACCGGTCGGCGCTCCTCGAAGTGCGATGAAGACGACGAGCGCGAGGATCGCAATCATCGCGGCCACCAGGATCAATACGGAACCGTGCGCCTGCAGGAAGGCCGTCTTGGCCGCACCCGCGATCGCCCCGCCCATATCGCCACCGAGGTTACGCGCTGCGGCCATGGCCTCGCCGATCGAATGCATCGCTCCATCCGGCGTACCCGCCGGGCCCGAGAAGGAGGACCGGTAGATGGAGTTTACGAGAACGCCGAACAGGGTGACGCCGAGCCCGCCACCAAGCTCGTAGCCCGTACTCTCTAGCGCACCCGCCGCACCCGCGCTCTCCTTTGGTGCGCTTCCCATGATCGCGATCGAGGATGCCAGAAGGCCGACGCCGAGCGCAAATCCGAGAACGGCCAGAAGCAGGGCGACGAGATAGTCGTGTCTTGCGAAGTCCGTAAAGGAAATTGCGAAGAGTGACGCGGCTGCCGCCGCCATCGACAACGACGCCACCACGCGAAGACCGAAGCGGGTCGCCAGCCGGCCGCCGAGCGGACCGCCGACAGCAGCGGCACCAACGAGCGGCAGCATGAAGATGCCAGCCTCGAGCGGCGTCTTGTCGAGAACGAACTGGAGCTCCTGCGCCAGCACAAGCTCGAAGCCGGCAAGCGATCCGCTCGCCACAAAGGCCATCAGCAGGCCGACGGCGATCGCCGGCTTCCTCAGCAGTGACAGATCTAGGATCGGGCTTTTGGACGACACCTGCATCCGTCCGAACCAGCCGAGTATCGCGACGCCGCCGAGGAGCGCGGCCGTCGATGATGCGTGGAGCCCGTCCTTGACGCCGGATTTGATGCCGAAGACGGTCAGGATCAGGCCGGCGACCAGGACCAGAGCTTGCCACGGATTCCACGCGGTCTGGCGATCGCCCGGCAGCGCCGGCACCAGGATCCAGACCATCGGGATGACGATCGCCATCACCGGTACGTTGACAAGGAAGACCGAGCCCCACCAGAAGCGCTCCAGAAGCAGGCCGCCGATCAGCGGGCCAATCGCGGCGCCTGCCGTGCCGACCACGCTCCAGATGCCGAGCGCGGTTGCCCGTTCGGCGTCATCCTCGAAGGCTTGCCTGACAAGCGCAAGCACACAGGGCATGATCATCGACGATCCGATGCCGAGAGCCGCGCGTGCAGCAATCAGCGCCGGGGCCGTCGGCGAAAATGCAGCGGCGATCGAAGCCAGGGTGAAGATACCAAGGCCAAGAAGCAGCATTTTTCGGTAGCCGATGCGATCGGCAAGCGTGCCCATAGGAACGAGAAGGCCGGCCATCACAAGCGGATATATGTCGATAATCCAAAGGACCTGGTTTCCCGATGCTCCGAGCGCGACGGTCAACGAGGGGATGGCGATATGAAGGATCGTCATGTCGACGACGACCGGAACGAATGCGGCAATGACCGCGGCGAGAATGAGCCAAGGATTGGATTGCATGGGACACCTAAGTATATGGTTTCGAGACTATTGTCTCGTTCACCGTCGAAAAGGCGGCTCGATGCCGCCTTCATCGGGCAGGCGAGCCGCCCATTCGGATCAGGGATAAATCGGAGCTAGTCCATGATGCTCTGTTGTCATTAATTATGATATGATATCAATATATTGCGTCGACTTATTAATGCATTTCCAGTTGTCCTCATCCTCCAGATTCCGATCATGGCGGTATCCTGATGCGGTCTTGTTCCACATCCTGAAGGTGAAAATTGGGCAGGTGAAGCGCAAAGCTTGCCGCCAAGCATGTCGTCGACACGGCTCGTCCCGATCACTCCTCTACCACATTTGGGATAGCGAACTTTCGGGCTTTGGTCTTAGCGTCAGGTCGAATACTCAGGGTACTTGATCGATTGAAACCGTTAATTTCACTATAGACGCCATCTGGTTCCCGCATTTGCAAGAATGCAAGTCGAGCACTGGATGCAGGCGCTTCAACCGATTCAATTTCGATAGTCTGCCGACCCGCGCATCCGGTGGCGGCTGCTGGAAAACACGTAGCGTGCCACGGACATGACTGCGCTGTCCATTAGAATGCGCTGCTCGATCGATAGGCAAGGCTCAGCGGGCAATAACGCGAGGAGAGTGCGCTCCCACGGTTGGGGGACGACGGCCTGAACGGAATAGGTGGTGTCGGGCGTGCAGATCTCTCGCAGGAGACAGGCGTGGGGCGTTTGTGCAGAAAAGTCCTGCGTCAAGTAGCCGGGAGCCACCGCGGGCAGGACGAAGCGATCCTCAAGCTGCACTGGAACGCCGTCTTCATTATGAACAACGATCGAGTGATAGACAGTCGAGCCGAGGCCGAGACCAAGCTCGTCGGCAAATGCTAAGGGGACCGGCACCTGAGCAAGGTGGACGATGCGGGCGCTGTAGACATTGCCACGTGTGCGAATGACGTCGGCAAGCTCGGTGAACTCCAAGGAGATCTGACAACGCCTTGTTCTGGCGACAAATGAACCTATTCGAGGGAACCTGACCAGTTCACCTTCGCGGGCCAGTTCGCATAAGGCACGCTCCGCCGTCATTTTGCTGACGCCATAGGTTGCCATCAGCTGATTTTCTGAGGGTATGCGATGGTCTGGGGGCCATTCGCCGCTGCGAATGCGCGCCAGGATCATCCGCTTGATGTTTTTGTAGCGCGGCAAGGTATCCGAAAGCATCCCGTCCATCACCGAGCCATCATCATATGGGCGCTTCTGTCTCAGCTCATTGCCCCGTAAACAGAGGTGGTTCCTTGGCTGCGAATGCTCGCATTCCTTCCGCCCGGTCGTCGCTTGCCGTGATCAACGCTGACAGGGAGCGCTCGAAGCGGATGCCAGCCGAAAGAGGGGCCTCGAAGCTTTCGAGAATTGCCGCCTTCGCCATGGTGACCGCCAGGGGTGCTGCCTGCGCGATGCGCTCGGCAATCTCCAGGGCGTGATCTGCGATAGGCCGGCCGTCGGCGGCGATACTGCTGATCAGGCCACAAGCCTTGGCTTCCCTGGCGTCAAGTCGACGCCCGGCCAGGATCATTTCCATGGCCATCGACTTGCCGATGGCGCGCACAAGGCGCTGCGTTCCTCCCGCGCCGGGTATGATGCCGATCGTCGCTTCGGGCATGCCGAACAGTGCCGTCTCGTCGGCAACGACGATGTCGCAGATGAGGGCAAGTTCGAGGCCGCCGCCAAGCGCATAACTTGAGATGGCGGCGATCAATGGCTTGGAAATTGCCGCAACTTCATCCCATTTTTCGCTGAAGCCGCTAGTGTAAAGCTCGATCGGATTGGCGGACGCCAATGTCCCGATATCGGCGCCGGCCGCAAAACCCCGTTCGCTGCCGCTGATGACGATCGCCCGCACGGAAGGATCCGCCTGGCAGTCACGCAGGGTGCTGACGAGTTCGGTCAGCATCTCGGCATTCAGCGCATTGCGCTTGGCCGGCCGGTCGAGAATGACGTGGGCGACCCCGCGCTGCTTTTCGGTTCTGACAAGAGAATTCGTCATGGCTTGCGCCTTTCCGTCAGCAGGCGGACTGTCTCGTCGCGCTGTGCAACTACGTTGGCGATCGTCTCGTCCGTCCATTGATAGAAGCCGCGCCCACTCTTCGTCCCGAATGCTCCCTCGCTGCAAAGGCTGCGCACGAGAGCAGGCACATTCTCGCCGCGATCCAGCGCCGGCATGAGGATGCTCGAGACCTTTTCGACCGTGTCGAGGCCGGCAAGGTCCATCAGTCGCAGCGGGCCCGCTGCCGACCAGCGCGGGGCAAGCGTCGTTTCGACCGCGCGATCGACATCCTCGATCGAGGCGGCGCCGGTCTCGACGAGATGGAGCGCTTCACGCAGGATCGCATATTGCAACCGGTTGACGACGAAGCCCGCTATGTCGGTCTTCACCTCGATCACTTCCTTGCCGATATCGGCGGAGAGCGAGCGGGCCCGCTCAACGACTTCGTCCGACGTTTTCTCGCCGCGGACGATTTCGACAAGCGGCATGACGGCCGGCGGATTGAACCAGTGAATGCCGACAACTCGTTGCGGCCGGCTGAGGCCGGAGGCGATCTGCGTGATTGGAACGCTGGACGTATTCGTCGTCAGAAGGCAGTCGAGCGGTGCCGCAATTTCAATCTCGGCAAAGACGCGCTGTTTCAGCGCAACGTCTTCTGCCAGGTTCTCGCTGATGATATCGGCCCCGACGACACACTCTTTGAGCGATGTCGTATAGTCGACCGCCACTTCGTCGCCGGCGATTGCGGCAATTCGACCTTTTGCCTTTTCAAGGGTTGCTTCGCTCCGTGAATAGACGGAAACGGTATAGCCCTTTGCGGCAAATACGCCGGCAATGCCTGCCCCCATGGTGCCTGCACCGAGAATGGCGACCTTCGGGCGGAATTGCCCTAAAACCTTGTCGTTTTTCGCCATGATCAGACGATCCCCCGCGACCGCAGCTTTTCGATGTCGACAGGATCGAGCCCAAGATCACTGCGCAATACCGCATCGGTGTGCTGGCCAAGCGTTGGCGCGGCATAATCGCCCTCGGGCGAGACGCCGCTAAAGCGGACAGGCTGCGGCATGACCTGGAACTCGCCAGCACTGGAATGACGGACGGTGTGCAGCAATCGACGGTGCTTGGCGTGCGGCGTTGCCAGTGCCTCGGCGAGATTGTAGATCGGCGCGGCCGGCACGCCCGCTTCATCGAGCAATTGGGTTATCTCCTCCGTCGAACGTTCCCTGGTCCATTCTTCAATGATTGTGCGCAGTTCCTGTTGGTGGCTCTGTCGCTGCGGGTCCGTCTTGAAGCGAGCGTCTTCGCTCAAACTAGGCTTACCGAGTGCGCGTGCCAGTCGAACGAAGAGAGCATCATTGGCAACGGCGATGACCACATGCCCGTCCGCCGCCTGGTAGGAATCCATCGGCGCACTGATCGGATGGGCGTTACCGACCCGACCGGGTGGTTCTTTGCCGCCGGCAATCTGGGAAAGTGAAACCATCTGCAGCGAGATGATGGAATCGAGCATCGCGACATCGACATGCTGGCCCTTGCCGGTGCGCTCCCGCTGAATGAGGGCCGCAAGAGCACCCCAGGAACCATATATTCCGGCCGTGACGTCGCCAATGGCATCGCCCACTCGTGTCGGCGGACCATCGGGCCAGCCGGTGACCGTCATGATGCCTCCGATTGCCTGAACCACATGATCGTAAGCGGCGCGGTGGGCAAGTGGCCCGTCCTGACCATAGCCGGAGATGCTGACGTAGATCAGCCGCGGGTTCAGCGCCTTGACGGTTTCGTAGTCGATGCCCAGCCGTGTCGTGACGCCGGGCCGGAAATTCTCGACCAGTATGTCGGACTGCTTGATCAGTCGCAAAAGGATGTCTCGGCCCTCATCCGATTTCAAATCGAGCGTAACGCTTTTCTTGCCGCGATTGACCAGCAAGAAGTAGCTGCTTTCGCCGCCGACATGAGGCGAAAAATGACGGGAATCGTCACCGTGCTCGGGAATTTCGATCTTTGTGACCGCAGCACCGAGATCGCCCAGCATGGCCGAACACAGAGGGCCGGCAAGAACGCGGGCCAGATCCAACACTTTGATCCCGTCGAGCGGACGTGGGGCTTGCATTTCTTCAGTCACGGAATGTCTCCCAACTTTCAATTTTTGTCGGCCAGGGCGCGCTCGACGGCACTGGTAATCGTGCCTGCATCGATGAGGTCGCGGATGGCCTGTAACTCCGGATACATGGCGCGGTCGCTGTCGCGGTGTGGAACCACATTGCGGATGGCATCATAGGCAGCGCTCGTTCCTCTTCCCGGCCGAAGCGGCCGGTGGAATTCCAGCCCTTGCGCGGCGCAGATCAGCTCGATGGCGAGGATATCGGCGAGATTGTCCGCCGCGCTGCGCGCCTTGATCGCCGCCGATACACCCATGCTGACGTGATCCTCCTGGCTGGCGCAGGTCGTCACTGTGTGGACCGAAGCCGGCGCGGCGAGGCTGCGATTGTCGCCCGCGATCGCCGCGGCCGCATAGGGCGGGATCATGAAGCCGGAATTGGCGCCGCCCTCATCGATCAGGAAAGATGGCAGCTCGCTGATATGGCCGTTGGTCAACCGGTCCGAGCGTGCCTGCGACATGGTGCTCACATGGGCTATCGCGACGGCCAGTACATCGAGCGCCAGCGCCGTTGGAGCGCCATGCCCGTTGCCGCCGGGCAGCGGCACGAGCTCATCGTCCTCGATGACGAAAACGGGGTTGTCGGTGACGGAGTTGATTTCGACCGTCAAAACATCGCGGCAATAGGCGATCGCATCGCGCACGCCGCCATGTACCTGCGGAATGCAGCGCAGGCTCAGCGCATCTTGAAGGCGGTGATCGCGATGCGCCGTAAGCACTGTGCTATCCTGCACGAGCGCTCTCAGCCGTTCGGCCGTTGCGATTTGGCCTGGATGCGGACGCATCTGCTGCAGGCGAGCATCGTAGCCCCGGCTGTTGCCCTTCAGCGCTTCCAGGCTCATGGCGCCGGCAACATCGGCGAGCAGAACCAGTTCTTCGGCCTGGTGGATGGCGAGCGCGCCGATGCCGGTAATCTCATAGGTGCCGCTGATCAGCGCGTGGCCTTCGCGCGGACCGGGCGCAATGATGTCGATACCCGCGCGGGTCATTGCCTCGCGCCCCGGAAGCAGTTCGCCCTGGTACCAGGCCTTGCCCTCACCGAAGATGACCAGGCCGATATGGGAGGTGGCGATCAGATAACCGACTGATCCCTTTGCTGGCGACCAAGGTGTCACGCCGCGATTGAGCATTTCGGTCATGGTCTGCACGAGCCCGGCGCTGACGCCGCTATGACCCTGCAACAAGGCCTTGATCATCGTCGCCATGATTGCGCGCACGGCCGGCACATCCAGCGGCGCGCCCATGCCACTGGCGTGGCTGCGCAGCATGTTGAGCTGCGCTCGGGAAATGTCCTCGGGCTTGAGCTTGACGGTATAGAGATCGCCGACGCCGGTGGTGAGCCCGTAGATCGGCCGTCTCTCCTCGATGGCTTTCAGCAGATGGTGCTGAACCTTGCCCATGCTCTCGATGGCATCGGGGCACAGCGCAACCTTTGCTCCGGCGGCTATCGCGGCAATCTCCGCAATCCCTGTCGGCGACGTGCCGAGTATCACGGTTGCCGGCTGGTGTTGCGCCTGTTCGATCTTTTCCATGTCCGCCTCCCTTGGACGGATACCGGCTTCACAGCGGGGGCGAAGGCGGTCTCTCGACTTTTGTATTTTCCAGATAGCGGCGGCCGCCAGAGGTTCAGACGACCGCCGGATTGGATTGCTGATTAGTTCAGTTTGTTCTTGGCCAGCCAATCGCCGGCAACCGTATCGAAGCTTTCCTGGTTGGCGAGGCGGCCGTTCATCTCGATCAGATCCTCGGTCGTCAGGGCGGCAGAAACGGCATTCAGGACTGCGGTGACCTTGTCGTCGACCTTGGCGGCGGCAATGATCGGTACGATGTTCTGGGCCGGGAACAGATTCTTCGTGTCCTTCAGCGCGACCAGCTTGTTTCCCTTCATCGCGGGATCGGTCGAGGTCATGTCGGCTGCGTCAACCTGGCCGTTTGTGAGCGCTGAAAGCGTCAGCGGACCAGCCACATCAAGGGTTTTGAAATCCTTGAACTCCAGGCCATAGACTTCTCGCAAGCCGACGACGCCTTCCTTGCGCGTCTTCCATTCCGGCGGCCCGCCAAGGACCAGCTGGCCGGCAACAGGCTTCAGATCCTCGATCGATGTCAGCGAGTATTTCTTTGCCGTGTCCTCTGTCACCGCCAGCACGTCGGAATCCTGCGCATCGGATGCCTTGAGCATGGAAATGCCCTTCGGGAGAACCTTGGCCAGCGCATCGATGACATCCTGCGGCGCGTGCGCGGTCGCGCTCTTGTCGAGATAGCTCAAGGTCGCGCCGGCATATTCCGGGATGAGGTCGATCGAACCATCAAGCAATGCCGGCATATAGACTTCGCGGCTGCCGATATTGAGTTTTGTGTCGACCTTCATGCCCTTGGCGCCAAGCGCCAAAGCGTAGATCTTTGCCAGCAGCTGGCTTTCCGGGAAGTCCGCCGAGCCGACGACGATCGTGTCGGAATTCGATCGCGGCGTGCTGGTGGAAAGGGGATCTCCGGCGTGCGCGAGTGGCGTGACCGAAAGCAGCGCCGAAATGGCTATGGCGCCGATTGCAAACATGTTTCGCTTCAACATCTTCGTTCTCTCTAGCTGTTCCGTTGTTTTCGTTGGGCAAGAAGGTGCCGAATGCCGGCACCCCTCGCAGTCCGGCGCGTCAAGCCGGGCGAGACTGCGATCCTGGATGCAAGGCCGAAAATGAGGTCGACGATCAGGGCAAGTACACCCACGAGAACGGCGCCAGCGGCCATCTGCATGTAGTCGTTTTGAGCGCGGCCATCGATGATGAGCCGGCCAAGGCCACCAAGGGAGACGTAAGCGGCGATCGTTGCCGTCGATATCACCTGAAGGGCGGCGCTGCGGAAACCGGAGAAGATCAGCGGCAGGGCGCAGGGCAATTCGACGCTGAAGAGAAGGGCGAGTGGGCGATAGCCCATGCCTCTGGCGGCATCGACGGCAGCCGGATCCACGGAAGCAATACCGGAATAGGCACCCATCATGATCGGCGGCACGGCGATCAGCACGAGGACGGCGATGCTCGGCACCAGAAAGGCTAGATCCGATTTGAAATAGGGGCCGACGAGAATGACGAGCAGCACGATAAGGCCAAGGCTCGGCAATGCGCGCGTCGCATTGGCGGCACCCGCAATCAGGAAGGTTCCCTTGCCAGTGTGTCCGACATAAAAGCCGATCGGCAGGGCAATGATCAAGGCGATCAGCAGCGCGATAAAGCTATATTGAAGATGCTGGGCAAGCAGGGTCGGGATGCCGCCTGAACCATGCCACTGTGTCGGATTGAGAAACCAGTCGATCATGGGGTCACGCCTTTCTCGGGCGCCATGGCGTGAGCCAGCGGCTGAGCAGGATCACCATCCCGTCGAGGACGATGGCAAGCAGCAGGCAGAGCACGATGCCGGCGATCAGCGGCGTTACGAAACGAAGCTGCAGTCCTTGCGTGAACAGCAATCCGAGCTGCGGCGTTCCGACGAGGGCGGCAACCGAGACGACGCTGACATTGGAAACGAGTGCCACACGCAGGCCGGCGGCAATAACCGGTACCGCGATCGGAAGCTCGACCAGAAAGAATCGACCAGCGGCCCGATATCCGATGGCGGTGGCAGCCTGCAGCGTGTCGGGCGGCACGGCATCAAGGCCGTCGCTGACGGTTCTGACAAGCAGCGCCATGGAATAGACCGTGAGGGCCACGATCACGTTCAACGGGTCGAGGATCTTCGTTTGCAGAACCAGCGGCATGAGCACGAAGAGTGCCAGCGACGGAATGGTGTAAAGCAGGCCGGCCGCTCCGAGAATGACCGATTTGAACAGGCCGCTTCTATGCGCCAGCCATCCGAGCGGCAGTGAGATAAGAAGGGCGGCGATCACCGGAATGGCGGACAGGCCGACATGCCACCAGAACAGATTGACGATATTGCCGGATTCACGCAGCAGCCAGTCAAACCGCATGGCCCACTCCCGTTCTCGCAGTTGCGGGTTCTGGCGACCTGTCGAGCAGCGCGGCCAGATCGGTGACCGCCACGCAGCCCATCAACTGGCCCTTGCCGTCGATGACGACACCGCGCCGGCTGGGTGAACTAAGGGCTGCATCGAGGAGCTGTCGCAGGGAATCGTTTTCGGTGGCAAAGGTACTGCTGAGGTTGAGGTCGCCGGTCCGGATCGGGCCGCGCAGGCTCGCCGGCTCGGTCCAGCCGAGCGGCTTGCCTTGATCGTCGATTACGAGCAGCCATCGATCCCTGGCGGCGTTGCGCGCAGTTTCAGGTGTGTCGCCGAGGCGGGCGGTCGGTTCGGCTCTTATGGCCAGGCGCCCGTCAGCTCCGACAAATCCCAGGAAGCGATAGCCGCGGTCGCGGCCAACGAAATCGGCAACGAATCCATCCGCCGGCCTGGTCAGCAACTCCTGCGGCGTCGCGATCTGGGCAAGTTCTCCACCAACCCGCAGCACTGCAACCTGGTCGCCGAGCTTCAGTGCCTCGTCGATATCGTGCGTGACCATGATGATGGTCTTGCTCATTTCCCGCTGCAGGCGGAGAAATTCGTCTTGTAGTTGCGTGCGGACGATCGGATCGACGGCGCTGAAGGGCTCGTCCATCAGCATGAATTTTGGATTGGATGCCAGGGCGCGCGCCACGCCGACGCGCTGCTGCTGGCCACCGGAGAGTTGCCAGGGGTAACGTTGCGCGAAAGCCTCGGAAAGGCCGACCCGTTCGAGCAATTCCATGGCGATTGTCCGCGCCTGCTTCTTCGGCGTGCCGTTCAGGCGGGCGGTCGTGGCGACATTGTCGACGACGGTTCGATGGGGGAAGAGCCCGGCATGTTGAATGACATAGCCGATGCGGCGGCGAAGTATCGCCTCGTCCATATTCGATGTCGGCTCGTCACCAAGTTTGATGGTGCCCGAGGTCGGGCGAACGAGGCGATTGATCATACGCAGCGAGGTAGTCTTGCCGCATCCCGAAGGGCCGACAAGCACCGTCAATTTGCCCGTCGGCGCCGTGAACGACAGTTCCTTCACCGCAACAACATCACCATGATAGCGCTTCGTCACATTCTCGAAAGTGATCAACGTCTCTCACCAACCTATATGTACCTATATGTACCTGTATATATAGGTTACATGAATCAGCGGACGACGCAACAGGAGGAGCAAGAATTTTCATCCTGCTTCCTGTATGCCTATTAATTGAGCGGATTCAGCGGTCTAACAGGAGGTTGAAGAGCATTCGAGGGAAGCGGCTTGAAATATAGCTGCGCGGAATTGCCGGTCTGTCCGTGAAACAAAGTGAGTGCTAATGGCGCTCGTCGATCGTTTCCTGGGTGACAAAGCTATGCCGCATGCCGGGGTGCACAAAGCGGGTAAAGGTTGTCACCATCGGCCCGACCCAGGTCTTGCGCGAGACGACAAGACAAGGATCGCTTTCGCGAAGATCGAGAAAGCCAGCTTCTGCTGCGGTCGGAAGGACGGCTTGGATTTCGTGTTCCATGCGGGTGGGTAATGCGATCCGTTGCAGATAGTCCGTTGTCGACTGCTTGGCGAAATCCTGGCTGAGGTAGGCAGGCGCGAATTTGGGCGATACGTAGCGATCCTCGAGCTGCAGCGGGCTGCCGTTTGCGCTGTAGACGATCAAGCTGCGAAAGACCGGCTCGCGTGAACGTATTCCCATGCGCTCCGCGACTTCGGGCGTTGCGTTCTTACGCTCGAGAGTATGGACCTGAATGGAAAGTACCTGACCGCGATTGCGGATATCATCGGCGATATTGTGCAGAAGAACAAAGGTCGAGGAAGCTTTGGGCTGGGCGACGAACGTCCCGACTCCATTGATGCGTTGCAGGGCGCCGCTGACAGTTAGCTCGCGCAGCGCCCGATGCGCGGTAAGGCGGGATACGCCCAGCTCTGCGGCTAGCTGATTCTCGCTCGGGATCTTGGATCCCGGACGGTATGTTCCATCGGCAATTCGTTCCAGAACATGCAACTTGACCTGTTCGTATAACGGGTGCGGCTGCGATAGCATGCCGATCTCCATCTCAAATTTGGGGGCCTGACACTATAGCCCGATAGTTCTTTTTACGTCGGCTTGCAAATATGAGGTCGATTGCGCGCGTATAATTCGTATTGCTCTCAGCCGCTTGGCACATCAGCTGTACTGGCGGCAACGGCTGCAAAATTGATCTCCTCATCAATCGGCCGCGGCTCGTCCCAGAATTGCGAGCCTACACACGGTGACGCCGGAAATTGCCCCGGGGTAAGCGCATCGGGCCAAAGCCGAGATCGCAAACGGACGTTGCCGTGGCCCCTTGCACGGCATTCTCATCACGCTGAAGGATGTCTTCGACACCACCGGCATTGTCGGGATTGTGGCCATGCCCATTCACGCGAATCGAATTCCGATGCAACTATGGTCAGGCGTCTGGCTGAGACCGTCGGCGTTCTTCTCGGAAAGCTGCAGCTGACCGCGGGCGTTTTTGCGAAGCGTCATCCCCGCCGATCGGGTGCCGCAATGGCTGCCGGTACCGGCTTTGCATCGCTTGGTAGCGATACGGGAGGTTCGATCTTTTTTCCGGTATGGCTTCGACTTCATCAAGCTACACTCGTGAGGGAGATGCGTTACGAGCCTCGACGATAATATTCAGAGCCGATCATGAGTGGCTTTTTGTCCAGGCCCTTTTTCATGAGTACGCCGGTATCTGGGCCAAACATCGAATAAATGGGCAGTAAGCTAGCGCCATGTGCTGAACCGCGAGATCCGAGCGCTCCAGCAGCAATAACGGGCGGGATAAGACCTGGCGGCAACATTTCGGTGAAGCTTTGCCGGATAAGTTCGACCGTGTCATGTAGGAGCGATTGAGGTAGGAGCCCGTCGATTACCACGGCTTCCAAGTCAACCACAGCGATGCTGCCAATGATTGCTTGAGCTAGTGCATCTGCGCAATCAACCTGCCATTCTGATACCAGCTTCCGTGCAGCTTCCGGCATTGGGTCGAGATCGCGTACCCTTGTGATGTGAAAGCCATTGTGTCGCAGATGCTGTACAAGCGTGTAGATGGAAGCGCGATGTAACAGAACCTCAAACCGTCCCGCCGGTTTTGGCACGGAATTGAGTGTCGATGGCGTCACCGGAAACGGGCCGAATGCTGCAGTGTTTCCATTTGGGCCTGTTTGCAGCGTCCCATCGAGGACAAGGCCTGCACCCACGAAAGTGCTCAGCGAAATATGGAGGAAATCCGAGTATTGTCGCCCAAGGCCGTAGACCAGTTCCGCTACGGCAGCCGCCGACGCGTCATTCTCGATGAGCACGGTGAGGGACTCCGATTGAGCAAAATGTGATCTAAGATCAAAGGAACGCCAAGCCAACTGAACGTCAGAAGGAAACCCAAGTTCCTCATCCCACCCACCGATGAAGTAGGGAGCCGAGATCCCAATTCCGATCAGTCGAGATTGCCTTTCTTTTCCAAGTTCATTTCTGAAGCGACTTATTGCTTCTTCCCCAAGCTTCCGAATGTTTGCTGGATCAGGGTGGTCGTATTCGTGTGTTTCGAACGCGACGGCCTCGCCAGCAAAATTTATCAAAATGGCGTCCATTGCACGTCGACCAATGTGGAGCCCGATCGAATACGCGCCATCTACAGAGAGCCGATACATTGCTGAGGGTTGGCCCCGCTCACCAAAACGTTTCCCGTTCTCGACCAGATAACCAGCAGCAACAAGCGAATCGACAATTCCCGCAACTGCAGGAGGAGTGAGGTGTGCGAATCGAGCGATCTCGGCCTTGGACGCATCCCCGAAGCGCCGGACCGCATCAAGCACCACTCGCTCATTGTAGTGACGCAATTGAACAGAGTTGCTACCCTTGCCAGCCATTTCTTCGCTCCGTTCCCCTGCCTGTTCAACCCTTCTCGCTCTTTTACGCGCAGCCTGCCGATTGTCAAAAGCACCTCTACGACGACGCTTGACGAACCGCAACAATAATTATAGTAAACTGCTTTAATAAATAAAGGCTGAGAAAATCAGTTTCTTTTATTGGGTGAGGAGGCCGAAATGACATCTGCCAAGTGCCGCTTCTCGGTGCGGAATGAAATCGAGTTTGGTGTCAGAGATGAATGACGCGATCTCGTTGCCCGTCGGCAGTCAGACTCAAGTCGATACCAACATTGTTGCGTCACTTGCAGGCGTAACGAAAAGATTCGGCGGAACGGTTGCGGTCTCAGATGTCACAATAGAATTGAGAGCGGGAGAGGTTCTTGCGCTTCTTGGGGAGAATGGTGCTGGAAAGAGCACCTGCGTAAAGCTTCTCGCTGGCGTCCATCGACCGGACGCCGGAGCGGTCGTCATTGGTGGTCAATCGATGCACTTGTCATCGCCACTGGAGGCGCAGCGAGCAGGTGTTGCCGTCATGCACCAGCATCCAGGTCTCTTCCCCGACCTCAGTATCGCGGAAAACATGTTCATCGGACAGACGGGAACACAGTGGAAGCTTGATCATAACGGCATGCAAGCGGAGGCTAAGCGCCTCCTCAAGATCGTCGGTTTGAACGCGGACGCGACGCTGCCGCTACGAAAGTTGCGGACTTCCGAGCAGCAGCTTGTCGAGGTGGCGCGAGCACTTTCTCTCAATGCGCGGGTTCTGATCATGGACGAACCCACCGCTGCGCTTTCACAAAGGGAGGTTGAACGGCTCTTTGCTGTTGTGGAGGACCTGAAGAAACAAGGCGTGGCTATGATGTTCGTCGGCCATCGCATGGATGAAATTTATCGTGTCGCCGATAGAATTACGGTACTTCGCGACGGTCGTCTCGTTGGTACAGAACTGACGATTGAATTGTCGCGCGAGCGGGCGATCCAGATGATGGTTGGTCGCGCCCTCGATAATCTCTATCCGCATCATGCTGCCGTCCCTGGGGATGTTGTTCTGGAAGTCCAGAACCTCTCTCTCGATGGTGTCTTCAAGGACATTTCTTTCCAGTTGCGCGGCGGAGAAATTCTTGGCTTCGGCGGCCTGGTCGGCAGTGGGCGCACGGAGATTGCCCGCGTTTTGTTCGGCATCGATCAGCCCACCAATGGAACTATCGCCATCGACGGCAAGAGTGTCGACCTCTCTTCACCACGCGAGGCGATGAAGCAGGGCATTGCCTACGTGTCTGAGGACCGACTTGGCCAGAGCCTGATTATGGATTTCTCCATCCTGAACAACGCCTCCCTCACAGTGCTTGACGAGGCCACTCGTGGCGGACTCATGTCTCGATCGAAGGAGCTTGGCTTGGCAGAGCCATTCCTCGATCGGCTGCGTCTTCGCTTCAGTTCTTATGATCAACCGGTCAGTTCACTATCGGGTGGCAATCAGCAAAAAGTCGTCCTCTCAAAATGGCTGGCGACAAATCCCCGGGTTCTCATTCTCGATGAGCCGACGCAAGGGATCGATGTGCAGTCCAAAGCAGGTGTCCACGAGATGATGGCTAATCTTGCTAGCCAAGGGATGGCGATCATTCTGATCTCGTCAGAGCTTCCAGAGCTACTGGGAATGTCCGACCGAATGATTGTGCTTCGCGAAGGACGTATCTCCGGCAATTTCGGCCGTGAGGAAGCAACGCAAGAGAAAATCATAGAGGCGGCAACCGATGCGATCGCTCAAAAGGTTGAGGGAGAGCTTGTTGCAAAGTCGGCGCATCCAAACAGCGAGCGCGTCGAGCGAGTGCCAGAGCAAGGCCTGCTGAAGCAAATATTCGCACGGCGTGAGTTCGGATTGGTTGCCGCGATGCTCGCAGTGATCGTTCCAATCTCGATTGTAAATTTTCGCATGCTGAGTGGTTCAAATCTCTCGGCCCTGGCGATGGACGCCGGACTGTTGATGATCGTCGCCATCGCTCAGATGCTTGTTCTAGTCACTCGCAACATTGATCTATCGGTTGCGGCCGTCATTGGTTTGGCCGCATATGGCGCAGCTTCGACGCTCCATTCTCACCCGGAAATCGGGGTCCTTGGCGGAGTGTTGTTGGCCTGTGGCATAGGTCTCGCCGCGGGGGTCGTGAATGGGCTGGTGATCACTTACGGGAGAGTTCCGGCCATTGTGGTAACGCTCGGGACAATGTCCGTATTTCGAGGTCTAAACAGTCTTTGGGCCGGGGGTACTCAGGTAAGCGCGGATCAGGTTCCGCAATCATGGCTCGACTTGACGAGCGCTAACATTCTTGGTGTCCCAGCAATTATCCTCATTGCAATCGCGACGCTTCTGGCCGCCGGATATGTGCTTCGATACACGACACTTGGTCGTGAACTCTACGCTATCGGATCAAATCCCGATGGCGCTCGGCTGATCGGAATCCCAGCTAGGCCACGAATCCTATTGGCCTTTGCTGCGGCAGGCTTACTGGCAGGATTCGATGGTGCGCTTTGGGCCTCGCGCTATGCCACAGTCGATGCACGGGTCGCTTACGGTTTCGAGCTGACGGTCATTGCGGCCGTGGTTGTTGGTGGCGTCGCGGTGCGCGGCGGTTCAGGCACCATTCTCGGCGTTGCGGCAGGGTCGCTTTTGCTTCTTGTGATCAACAATGGTTTGACGCTTGTGCGCATTGACCCACTCTGGCTTCAGGGGATCTACGGCCTCGTCATTCTTGCCGCCATTGCGATCGACGCCTACGTCGCGCGAAGAGCATCTGCCGGGGGAGCAAGGCCATGACCGCCAATCCAAAGCACGGATCCGATTTTGTTGCTCGAATTGGCAACTGGGATAATTTCCTTGCCGCCATCACGATTCTCGTAATCATTTATGCGATCTTTGAGGTACCGAACTTCGCGTCGACCTTCAATATTTCCCAAGCGGTTGCCGGGATTTCAGAGCGAGCACTTATCGTTCTGCCGATGGTTTTCTTGATCATCGCGAGAGAGATTGACCTTTCTGTCGGAAGCATTCTAGCGCTTACGAGTGTCATATTTGGATTGTTGGTGCAGGCAAATTTCCCGCTTTTCCTGTCGGTATCGCTTACCCTTTTGGCAGGTGCAGTATGTGGAGCGTTCAACGGGGTATTGGTGACGAAGTTAGGTCTTCCGTCCCTCGTCGTCACGCTCGGCACGATGGCCTTATACCGTGGCGTCGGCTACATCCTTCTTGGTTCGGGATCGATCAACGATTTCCCTGATAGCTTCCTTGATCTTGGCATAAACACCGTCGGCGACAGTCCCGTACCGTGGACGATCGTGCCCTTCATCGTGCTTGCGCCGATCTTTGCTGTCGCCCTCCAACGGATGCCCCTGGGACGCCGGATATACGCAATCGGAGGGAGCCCCGAGGCGGCCCGATACTCCGGAATTCAGCTGGCGCGGACAGTCCTTGGACTATTCATCACATCCGGTGTCATCTGTGCCGCAGCGGGGATGGTTTATGCTGCACGTTTGGCCAATGCACGTGCAAACAATGCAGTCGGCATTGAGCTTGACGTGATCACCATTGCGCTGCTTGGAGGCGTCAGTGTCTTTGGGGGAAAAGGCAGGCTGACAGGTGTTCTCTGGGCTCTGCTGTTGTTTGCGACACTCCGAAACGTACTTGGCCTTTTGCAAATCGGCGGCGATGCACAGGGAACCGTCATTGGGCTTCTCTTAATTGTGTCACTGCTCGTGAGCAACGCGGCTGAGCGCATCTTCGCTGGCGTCAGACTGCGTTACTTCCCACCCAAAATAGACGAGTAGCGACCGGCGGCTCGTTTGTTCATCGAAGCCGGAATCTTGGAGGAGAGATCTCAATGAAATCAACCGTTCTTAAATCGATACTTATGGCGAGCAGTCTTCTCGCGAGCGTAATGACGGCGAGTGCGGAGGAGTGTGCCAAGGCTCCCGTCACTGTGGGTTTTCTGCCAAAGCTCGACACAGACCCCTACTTCCAGGTCGCCCAAACTGGTGCGGAGGAGGCGGCAGGCGAGATTGGCGGCAAAGCGATCAAGCAGGCTCCCTCACAGGCAACTGCCGAAGCGCAGATCGACTTCATTAATAACCTTGTGTCCCAGAAGGTTGGCGTTATCGCCATCTCCGCAAATGATGCCAACGCTGTCGCACCTGCTCTGCGACGTGCTGAAAAGCAAGGTGTCAAAGTTGTATCCTACGACTCTGACGTCTCGACCGCAGCGCGTACGGTCTTTCTGAACCAGGCGGCAGGAGACAGCTTGGCTGAAATGATGTTGGAATCGATGGGGCAACTGATCAACTATGAGGGCGATTTCGCCATCTTGTCGTCGACGCCCACAGCGACCAATCAGAACGCCTGGATCGACTTCATGAAGAAGAAGATGGCAGACGACAAGAAGTACGCAAAAATGAAATTGGTCCAGGTTGCCTATGGCCAAGAAAGCGAGCAGGTCAATCAGCAACAGGCGCTTGGCCTTGCCCAAGCCTTCCCGAACCTGAAGGGCATTATCATTCCGGCTGGTATTGGTCTACCAGCGGCTGCTCGTGCGATGGATCAGGCCGGTCTTCTCGGCAAGATCAAATTGACCGGTTTGGCCCCGGCAACATTGATCAAGAAATATATCCAGAATGGCTCGGTACAGGACATCTGGTGGAATGTGAAGGATCTTGGCTATCTCACCTATTACGCCGCGCAAGCCGTGGCTTCGTGCAAGGTGACGGGCAAGGAGGGGGAAACCTTCAAAGCTGGTCGTCTCGGGGATTACAAGATCGGAGCAAAGGGTGAGGTGTTGCTTGGACCTGCCAAGATCGTCACCCCGGCCAATGTCGAAGAGTTCAAATTCTGACGCGCTTTGGGCAACGTCATTGGCGTTGCCCACCCTCATCAAGGAATTTTCATGAAACAAGTGCTGCTCGCTGGTGAGACTTTCCATGTGACCTCCTTCGCTTCCAAGGGTCTGGAGGTTGGCGCATCGTCGCGTTATTCGAATGGGGCGACACGCTTCATCCAAGCACTTGCCAACCAAAATATCGATTTAATTCAGATTGGTGGTGAACGCTGCGAAGATGAGTTTCCGAAATCGCTGGAGGCTCTTTCCGCATACTCGGTGGTAGTGCTTTCGGATGTCGGAGCGCTATCGTTGTTATACACGTCTGAAACACGGGCGGGCCAACGTTCGATCAATCGGCTGGAACTTCTCCGCCTTTGGGTAGAAAGAGGGGGCGCTCTAATGATGGCTGGAGGCTATACCAGCTTTCAGGGAATGGATGGATCGGCGATGTTTCATGGCACTCCAGTTGAAGAGTGTTTGCCTGTCTTGATCCATTCAAGCCCAGACGGGCTCGAAGCGCCGGAAGGGCTCGATCCTACTATTGTGGATGCTGAACACCCTGTGCTGAGAGGGGTCGCGTCTCGCATGCCGTACATCCTGGGAATGAACCGCGTCGTCGCACGGCCGGACACGATGACGCAGACTCTGGTGGAGTGTACGACCCGAGGGATCTCGATGCCACTTTTGGCTGCCCGGAAATATGGTGCCGGACGCACGCTCGCCTGGATGACCGACATTGGGCCGCACTGGTTGTCGGCCGATTTCATGGCTTGGCAGGGATATGATCTGTTGATGGCCAACATGATCCGTTGGCTTGCATCTGAGATTTAAAAGGTTCAGAACGTGAATACTCTATCTGAAGAGCAGCTTATGAAGCGAACTTCCAATGTTAGCGGGGGCTAAACGCTAATCACCGCGATTGCAGGTCCCCCAGGATCTGGAAAGTCTACTCCGGCGGAGATGCTGAATTCGGCCTCAATGCGGGAAGGCCCGGTTACGCGGCTGTGAACTGTCTCCAATTCAATTTCCGTGGTATTTCGAGCAACAATAGCAAATGCGTCGCGTCAAGATATTTTGATAAATTATTGAATTAATGCGATAAAATATAATATTCGAACATCATTCCACTCAACGCCTCACCCTTGCGGAGAATGATAACCCACCGCTGACCAACCTTCAGCTCGTCCGCACGTCGCACCTGGCAGCTCCGTCTCCTAGAAAGGACATTCTCAGACAGGCGCCTTTCGAAGTGGTGTTGACCACGGCGATGGAACCGCCATGGAGCTGCATGATTTCCCGAACCAGATTGAGTCCCAGTCCCGCGCCCCGACCGTCGGCGCCCACGCGATTGAAGGGTTCGAAGATTTGCTCGCGTTCATCGAGCGGAATGCCGTTACCCTCGTCACAAACCTCGACAAAGCCGCCTTTGCCGACGCGCACGGTGATCGTTCCCTGGCGCCCGCCGTGATCGATGGCATTCTGGACCAGATTGGTCAGCGCGCGTTCCAAAGACGTCTGATCACCGGTCACCCATACCTGGTCGCAGGCGGGTTCGAAGGATACGTCGTAACCGGCGGCCAGCGCCAGTGGCCCCAGCTCGAACAGCACCTGCTTGGCCATGGCGACCAGATCGACCGGCAGGAAATCGTTGTGCTTCTGGCCGAGGCGTTGAAGATCGAGCAGCTGTCCGGCAAGTGTCGTCAGTCGCGCCGCGTCTTCCAAAAGGTCGCGTTTGTCTGCGCTGGCGGGCAGCACGGAGACGCGGGCGTTCAAGATGGCGATCGGTGTGCGTAATTCATGGGCCGCCTGGGCGAGAAAGTGCTGGTGTCTCTCATAGCCCGCGTCCAACCGGCGTAGAGCATCGTTGATCGCAGTGACCAGTGCCCTGATCTCAATTGGCACGCCGCTTACCTCCAGTTGGGCGCCGCGCTTGTCGAATTCAATGTGTGTGGCTTGCGTTACGGTCCGGCCGAGACCTGCCAGTGCACGACGTACCACCAGCGGAGTGACAAGCGAGGTTGCCAGCGCCATCAGTACGATGACGGGCAGGATCACCGAGATGAAGCCGCCGGAAATGCCCTTGGCAAATCGCTGCGCCGACATTTGCCCATGTGTTCCGGTGAAGATCTGGACCCTTCCCGCCGGGCTTTCGACCCATTTGATTACGGCGTCGGGTTTCCCCTCCAGTTCGGGCTGATCGCTCAATCGCGCATCGCTGAGTTGGCCGAGTACTGCGACCGCCGGCAGATACGCGGCCGGAATATTGCCCTCCTGCAGCCGCTGTCCCAATGTGTCGCGGATCGAGAACCATAGTTCCGGTGTCTTGGCGCGCAGGCGAACGAGGTCCGGCGTGGCTCGCAACACCAATTCACCCGCGGCATCGCGCTCCGTAGCGTCTGCCAGCACATCGAGACTGCCGCCTTCGTAGTCGTCAAGCAGATAACCGGTAGCCCATATCGTCGCCATGGCAATGAGCAGAACGACGGCGAGCATGGTTGCCTGTAGCGCCACCAGCCTGCTGACAAGCAGCCATTTTAGTGAAGGTCGGCGCATCATGAGATCTCGCGCAGAAGATAGCCGACGCCACGGATACCACTGATGGTGATGCCGGCCTCGGTATCCGCGAGCTTGCGACGAACACGCGAGATATGCGTATCGAGCGCGTTTGACTCGATTTCGTCGTTCATGCCGAATACCGCCTCCATCAAGGTTTCGCGCAGAACCATTCGTCCCATGCGTCGCATCAGGGCTTCAAGTACGAGCAGTTCCCGGCGTGGCATGCGCAGGTGAACGCCATCTATATGCACCTCGCGATGGGTGAAATCGAACGACATGCGACCGAGGCTGACGACGTCTGGTTGCATGTGGACCGGGCGGCGCAAGATTGCCCGCAAACGGGCCAGAAGCTCTTCGAAAGCAAAGGGCTTGCCGAGATAATCGTCAGCGCCGCTGTTGAGCCCCGCGACCCTGTCGATCAGGTCGCCCTTTGCCGTCAGTACTAGGACCGGCACGACATCGCCTTTGGCTCGCAGCCACTTGATCAGCGAAAGACCATCGCCATCAGGCAGGCGGCGGTCTAAAACGACGGCGTCGTATATGTCGCTGTGAAGCGCAGCCTCGGCCTCCGACAGCCTCGCCACCTCGTCCACGACCATGCCATGGCGAACCAATCCGTCGCGCAGGACGACGGCCATGGGTCGCTCGTCTTCGACCAAAAGCACGCGCATTCAGTGAGCTCCATCCTTCGCCGGCATCTGCAGGGTTTCAAGATTCTAGCATCGCTGCATTGAGATAACCTTGCAAAGGTCGATTGACGTTCGTGATCGTCGCGGAGCATGCGCGGCCGTCCTCGGGGTATCGGCGTGACAGGTTTTCTCAATCTGGGTGTGTGAGACCTTGCTCTCTCATCTTGAAGGGACGAACCCGATGACCATTGACCCCAACGGCCTCACGGCCAAGCGACGCTGTATCATTGAGGATGGTTTCCATGCTCATCACTGATGCCGCCTCGTTCTTTCTTGCCTGGCTTCGCAACCCGCGGACCATTTCGGCTGTAACCCCTTCGGGCTCTCGCGTATCGGCATTGATGACGCAGGGCATCGGACCGGCCACGGGTCCGGTTATGGAATTAGGCCCCGGCACCGGGGTCTTCACCTATTCGCTTCTCCAACGCGGCGTTCGCGAAGAGGATCTGACGCTTGTCGAGCTAAGTGCCGACTTCGCCGCCCTCCTGCGTCGTCGTTTTCCCAAGGCGCGCGTCCTATGCCTCGACGCAATGCGGATCGAGCAGGCAAATGTCTTCGCCGACGTTTCGTTCGGTGCGGTCGTGAGTGGGTTGGGCTTTCGGGCCATGCGGCCGCTGGAGATCCGCGCAATTCTGAGCGGGGCCTTCAAAAATCTCAGATCTGGTGGTGCGTTTCATCAGATTACTTACGGACCTCGCTGCCCGGTCCCGAGTCAGGTTCTGGATCTCTTGAAGCTCGCGGAAGTGCGGATCGGTCAAACGATATGGAACTTGCCGCCCGCTTCCGTCTACCGGATATCCAGGAGGGAGGACTGCATAATCGCAAGCGGTTCCCAGTCTGCCGGACTACCAGTCGCATGACGGCGCAGGAATTGGCGGCCGAGGTGCCGAGCACGATCACATCGTTCATGAGCTTTGGGCTGGCGGGGATTTTCTGCCTTGCAATCGCCGAGAAATTTGTTCCGCTCTTTCCATCTTATATCCTCTTAATGCTGCTCGGGTTGATGCTCCCCGATTCTCTTACGCTTGCTCTTTCCGTTGCGGCGGTAACGGCCGGTTCGGTTGTGGGCGGCTTCGGTTGGTATGCAGTCGGCTGGTTGTTCGGACCGCAAAGGGTGCGCCGCACTGTCGCGCGTTACGGCGGGTGCGTTCTGTTGAGACTGGCGTTTTACGACAGTCTGACGGACGCGTACCGGCGCAACCATTTCTGGGTGACATTGTCAGGTCAGGTCATTCCGGCCGTCAGGATTTATCTGGCGCTGCCGGCCGGCGCTTTGCGGCTCGATCCCTGGACCTTCCTGGCCGCGACTGCACTTGGTTGTTTGATGTGGAATGGGCCGTTCCTGTGCCTGGGTTATGCCCTGCGCCATAGCGGAGGCGACATAGCCCGGATCGGCTTCTGGGCCCTCATGGTGATCATTGCGATCGAGGTTGCGGTGCTAACCGTCGTGCACAGACGGAAACGAGCAGTTAGAAGTTAAACGCGATCGACGCGGCGCCGAGGCCGGAGCTCATCTCCCATCGATGCGTTGCTGGCCTTGAGATTATCATGTGCCGCTTGGGCTGCTTGATGGCTTGCACTATGGACGTGATCAGGCCTTCGTTGTTGATGTCCTCGCAAGGGCGAGCCATCCCATGGTCAACAGCTCAAGGCGTCAATGCTCCCGGCGCGCCTTGAGAGAATTCGGTATCGACGTCTCCAGCGTGGTATTTTAAATTACTTCGACGCATCGTCATCTCTCGCCGAGCAGTGTGCCGGCGTTTCGTGCTCTGAAGGGATGCGAGGCGTCTCAAGATCTCCGAAGATCGTGCGGATAGGCCCGCTGAGGCGGAGGGCGAACTTGGCTCCGACTTGCTGAGGCAAGGCGGCGACAGAGCCTCCGTGGAGCTGAGCTATCTGCCTGACCAGGCTCAACCCAAGCCCTGCGCCGGTTGACTTGGGCGTCGTGCGGTAAAATGGTTCGAAGATCTTTTCTCGTTCCGAGGCAGCAATGCCCACACCATCGTCGGAGACCTCTATTGCACCGTCGGTCTTGATCGCGACAACTATCCTTCCGTGACCTCCGGCATGCTCGATGGCATTCTTCACAAGGTTTGTGACAGCTCTTTCCATGGATGTCCTGTCGCCATGCACTATGATCGACTTCACTTGTGTCTCCAGTTCGAGCGCATATCCACCCGCGATCGCAAGCGGCACCAGATCTGCAGCGATTGTTTCACATAGTTCGACGAGATCGACGTCTGACCACGATTGCACGAAGGCAAACCGCTGCATGTCGAGGAGTTGCTCGGCGACGGCGGCAAGTCTCCCTATATCCTTCAACAGCTTGCTCTTGTGCTCGCCTTCGCCGAGGGTTTCGATGCGTGTTTGCAGGATTGCAATGGGAGTCCTGAGTTCATGTGCTGCCGCAGCCAGGAAGCGTTGACGGGTTCCAATATCGGCATCGATGCGGGCCAGTGCGGTGTTGATCGCATTGACCAATGGGTCCAGCTCCTCGACGACATCTTCCCGGCGCAGCCGTCGGCCGGGAAAGTTCACGTCGATCAAGCTTGCCTCCCGGGTTGTTCTTCTGATTCCGGAGAAGGCCCGGTTTACGATGAACGGCATGGCCAGGAAGACGAGAAGGAGAGGAATGAGGGTAGTCGGCAGATAAAGGACTTTCAATCCCCAGAGAAGATTCCCCAGGAATGAGCCCGGTGTCGATTTTCCTCCGTAAACGATCTTCACCGGGCCTGCGGAGGTTTCGAGTTTCGCGAAGCCGGCGGTCAGAGGCGAGCCTTCGTCTTGAAGGACGGCGAAGCTCTCAAGGTCCTTGATCCGTGGGATCAATGGTTGCAGCTCGCCAGGAACGTGGCCGTAGCCGACAGTGGCTCCGTTCGGTGAAGCTGCAACGAACCAAAATGTAGGGAACGCCTTGGAGATATTGTCCAACTCCGTCGTCGGCTCAACGCGTGGGCCGTTCTCGCCAGGTACGATGGATTTCATGATGACCGCTTGGACAGCTTCATCTGCTCCGTTGACATTCGGTGCCATCGAAATGATCCAAATCACGAAGCCGATATTGATGACGAGCATCAACAACCCGAGAAGAATGGCAAATTGCGAAACGAGGCGCCATTTCAGCGATCTGGTTTTGAAGAGATAGTTCAATTCAGACAGCCTTGAGAATGTAACCGAGGCCGCGGATGCTCTCGATTGTGACGCTGGCTTTGGCATCGACCAACTTCTTTCGAAGTTTTGACACGTGGCTGTCGAGGGCGTTGGACTGAATTTCGTCCTCGTAGCCATAGAGCGCTTCCTCGAGCGAGCGTCTCAAGACCGCCTTTCCCGAACGCTTCAGAAGTGCCTTGAGGACAAGGACTTCGCGCCGGGGAAGCTGCAGCGGATTTCCGTCGATCTCGACCTGCATGGAGGTCAGGTCGATTGAGACGTTGCCCTCACTCAAGAGGTTGCTAGCATAGGTCGATGCCCGCCGACTGGCAGCGCGCAAGCGGGCCATGAGTTCATCAGCCAGGAAGGGCTTTCCGATATAGTCATCCGCCCCTTCGTCCAATCCTTGGACGCGATCAGACGGCTCGTTATGCGCGGTCAGAATGATGACCGGAATATGGATACCCCTCTCGCGAATTTCGGCGAGCAGATGCAAGCCTTCTCCGTCCGGAAGCTGGCGGTCGAGCAGGACTGCCTCATGCACCTTCCATAGGAGGGCCTCACGCGCAAGTTCGATCGTGGCTACGTGATCGACGATATTGCCTCGCTGAACGAGAGCCTCCATCAGTGCCGATGCCATTTCCATTTCGTCTTCTACCAGCAGCAGGCGCATACAGGGCTCCTTACCTATCGATGGCAGTTCGGCTCGCGCTTCATTACCTCAACATTATGCCCGCGCTGATCTGTCCACAATTACTGTTCAAATACGTGCCGGAAACATTTGTGGTCGCTCGGCAATGCCCAGATGCGCTGCTTCCGCCATGATCAGCCAACCTGCGTAATGTTTTCGCAATCTCCACTCAACATTCCAAGAGGCGGCTGACTTATCTGATCGGACTCGATCAGTAGTTTCGATCGTGTCGTCCTCAACAGAAAGGAATATTTGTGAAGAAGATCATACTTGCCATTGCCGCTGTGTCGATGTTGGCGGCCTGCTCCCGCACGGAGAAATCAGCCGCCATTGGCGCGGTCTCCGGCGCCGTCATAGGCGGCATTGTATCGAATGACTGGCGTGGAGCCGCGGTTGGCGCTGCCGCCGGAGGCGCCGCCGGGGCAATAATCGGCCGCACAAATGAACCCAACAAGTGCTATTATCGCGACCGCTATGGCCGTCGCTACGTCGACAGGTGCTGAGATATACCGTCCCGCATCAAAGTAAAAGCGCGGGGTTGTTGAGTTCAGGGAAACGCCCGGATACGCAAAGCTGTTGCATCCGTATCCGGGCCTCTCTGCCGCGGGCCTGTCGGTGTCCGAGAGGCGGGGTGCCGCGGAAGAATATCACGTCCTTCACTGGTGTCGGAACCACCGATATTGCGGTTGGTTTTGGCGCGGTTCGCCTTGCGGCTCCCGCAACCGATGCTGCATGGGATCATGCTTGCCACATCGGTTCTGGACGCGTCGCGAGAGAAGCCTTCGAGGTCTGGCCCCTCGGCCATAGGAATATCGCTCAGCCGCTGTGAGTGCAGAGCAAGCCGGATGGGAGCCGGCCGATCGGCAGTCATGGGTCTGCACCGTTATCAGTCCATGATGGCGGTGCGCCAACAACGCTGCCGGCCAATCCGGCAAGGCCTGAGGACCGTCCGAATGCATCGCAGGCCCGATATTTGGGAGGAAGCCCCGCTGCTGAACCTATCCTGCGGGCCGATGGCAGGGCGATGCCGGGGTTGTCCTTGCCAGATACCACCATTCGTCCAAACTGATTGCCGAAGGAACTGGCAAGGCCATAGGCATCGCCAATCTCGGATACTCTGGCGTTGCTCGTCAGCGAGTTCGCCCCTCTCGCCCAAGTGATGGCCGCAACCTGCGTGCCGCTGGCATTCGTCGCTTCGGCTTCTACCGCAATCCCCCCGAGGCCGATTGGAAGACGAGGGACACCAACCGGAAGCACCGCGGCGGTGCCGAGGGTCATCACCTTGGAAACGCCCGCCGCGACGCTACCGGTGGGAACGATGGTGGAGACGGTGGCTTGAACCGTCAGATCTGCCGGCGCGCTTTCCGGGACGACGACGAAGCGATCGCTCAATGCAAGGCACAGGGAACGATCGACGGCATTTGTCACTAGTTTTTGATCGGACGCCACTTTCAAGACCGCTCGAGCTTGCGGCGTCATTCTTGTCGGGATGATCTTGATGGTCCGGGCCTCGAGAACCTCGCCCCTCACATATGAGCGCCACTTTCCGAATGTTCCGGAAGTTGGCCCAAGGCCGCTATAGGACGAGATTGCCCCTGTTTCAGTCAAAGGGACGGAGGAGCACCCGCCTAGCGTCATTGCCGCGGCAACGCAGGCCATCGCCAAAATGTTCTTCATAAGGATTCCGCACTTGCTGGATGTATGTCCAGCGACGGTCGGAGGGCGAGATTATCGGAACATTACGGGTGGCGACCTCATCCCTGGGGCGTCGAGGGGGATGCACAACAACGGCGCGCCAGATGGCTTGATACCTCGCGCAATACGAAAACCCCTACATTTTATAGGTGCGAAATGCTTCTATTTTTGAAATGACGCCTGCGGAGCGGCAAGATCAATGGCTGTTCAGATTGGCCCCGTTAGGATAGTTTTCAAATGGAGTGTAACGCTCTTTGCTACGCAGCGACTTTTCAAATGTGCGCCACATCGATGTCTTGCTAAAGGATTGTGGCGTCGAGAGAATCCTGCAAGCATGAACGCAATCTCTCTCCTGGCGGCTTCCTCATGGACAAAAGACCCGATGCAATCGATGTTGAAGTTGGATCGCGTATCCGACTACGCCGAGAAGAGTTGTCAATTTCGCAGGCTGAATTGGCCGAGAGGCTTTGTATAAGCCCCCGCCAGCTAGGGAAGGTCGAGTGCGGCTTTGAGAAAATCAGCGCCAGCCGTCTTCTGCGTATTTCAGAAATCCTCGGTGTCCCGGCCATGTTTTTCTTTGAAAGTACGTCGGACGACATCTCTTCTTCAAGGGAGACGCCCGCTAGGTTTCGACTTGCGCGGCATCACAGAGCCGTTCGCGAACAGCCTTATCGGGGATCGAAGACAAGCGGTTGCGGGCAAAAATCCTCGCCTTTGTAAAATCATCCGAACCGGACAATGAGCGCTGATCTGAGCGAGGCTATCGGCGATACGCATGGTCACTCATAGTGAGATACGGCTTGCTGACATCACGGTCAGTCTTTTGCTTGATGCCGTAGTAGCGACGCGGAGATACTTTAAGAGATCTAGTTTGCTTGGTCGCTTAATAGCCAGAATGGCATCGGCTGTGGCAAGAGTAAGATCCTCCGATACGGTCGACATTGTCGCGGGTTTCAACGAGCCCTTAGGGAATTTGAGGGGTGCACTCTTTTTGGTTGCAGCAATCATAATTGCATGGCTTGCGATCGTCTGGAACATCTGCCGTTCGTTGAGCTGGCTTTCGATTTCAGCTGTAAACAGGCATCGTGAGATAACATGATAACGTCTGCAAAGACGCTCGCTTAAGCGCCAGCCAAGTTCTTGTGCTTCTGCAGCGATCGTGCTGGTGCAGGCTTACCGCTATCCCCCGTACCGATTGACAGCCAACGGGCGGCTCAAACAGGCAAGGCTCGGCCCCGCCGCGTGGCCTCCAGTTATTCTCAAGCTTATCTTAGTCGCTAAGGCTTGATGTGAAGGCCGTTGCCACGATCGCAAGTGTTGTTGGGTTTGCATTTTCCTGGCGTGAGGTCGGAGATCAGATGTTGCGGTAACGCCTGGTCCCAGGATGTCACGCTACCTTCCCATTCGGTATCGTCTTCTTGCAAGTACGAAACTGACCTATGCGGTTTGCCCGTCCATCGGCGGGGATAACTCAGCGCTATCATTTGGGCGCTGCCATATTGGTTGGTTGCCCACGGCGCGTCGGCAATCTCGGAGACGATGTCAGCATTAAGAGAGATACTCATTCCCTGATTCTTGTAGGGATAGAAGTTCTCCAAATTGTTTTGCGTATTGCTGAGGACGATATAGCGGACTGGCTTTTCAAGCATTTTCAGGAAATTGTTGCGAAGACGCTCATATTTCGTCGCAATTCTCTGGACGTCGTCCTGGTTTACCTCATCGCTGAATTTCTCGTGCCAGAACCAGACTTTGAAATCCTCCAAACGCAGAGCTTCGCGAGCGTGGGTGGGGACGTACAGGGATTTGGGGGTGATCGGCGCAGCGACCAGGCGGTCCGCAACTCTTGCGATATCTGATGCGCTGACAAATACCCAATTGAAGAATCCGGACCGTGCGCGCAGCTCATCATCTACGAGCAAGGAAAGAAACTCCGCATGTCGCTGCAACTGTTGAGCGGTTTGGCAAGATACGCCGATGCTAATGAAAGCCCGGCTTTCGCTGACTATAGACACGTAGTTATCCAAAGAGATCAAAAGGAGGTGATCAGCGAGGCACGGGGAGCTGCGTTTACGAGGGGCTCAGCGTTCTCGAGAAGGGCTTGGGACTTGCCGAAGATTTTGACTCCAGCTAACTAAAAATACATCGACCGAGATCAAAGCGCCACGCATGTTTTCTTAAAAAAAATTTAGTTTTGCCGGATGACGTTCGGCGCGCGTCGAGGCGCTTATCGAGTGTCCCAAAACAAGCCGAGAGGCTTGCCTCCATTGATCGCCAGGTCAACCGGAAGCGTGCGCAGACTGACGAGGTCCCGGCGTGGATAGGGAGATGTCGGCGACTGCTCCACTTCTTGAAGAGAAAGATACCATCAGGGCAAGGCCGCTCGAGGCCTGAGCTGGCATCCAAGAGCGCTCGGAGGAGACCCACAGGCGACCCCAAATCCTGCGGATACCACCCATTTATTCTGTCGTTTGGGACAGCCAGTTCGAGTGGCCTCATCCAGAGCGTAATATCTTGAACGCGTAGTGGGTTTGTTGGTGCCTGAAGCTCCGGATTACCGGTTCTGATCCCACCAAGAGCTTTAGATACCCACTACGCGGGGATGATCCATGAGATACGTGCGCGTGACCTGGAAAATCAACAGGCCTGGACATTGCACGGAAATCCTGACCGGGATTGATGAACTCAACATGCAGACCAGGAACGCCACCTTGCAACGCGATGGTTCTGGTGAGCGGGCGCATGCAAAGACCATCGCTTTGACGATTAGTTGACTCCCAACTTCCTCGCCATAACTCTCAGTGCATAGGTTATAGAGGCCAGTGCATGGTTTTTGAAGCGTCATGGAAACGCTCTATCTGGGCCCGGGTCAATCTGTTGCTGCTGTCGCCATTTGTTGCCGCGATCTGCGTGTCGTTCCCTGCGTACGGGGTCGAAGACCCGGCTACAGGGCTGAAGATCAGCCTTGGCAGCGATTTCGTGGTTAAGCGCGATCCCACAAAGGACCCGGCATATGATGTCTTTTTCGGGATCGACCCTGCGTCCGGTCAGCCGCCTCACGTGGGAACCTCAAGGTACCTCTGCGGCGTGACGTTTCGTGCCGCCCCGCAGAATACCGAGTTCACTCAGGATCAGATTAATGAGATGACCATGGGGGAAGAATGGAACCTGCAGGACCCGCAGAACGCTGTCGGCCAACATAACGCTGGAGACTGCGAATGCCTTCCATATCGATGGCATCACTGGGGTAGAGTTCACGGGCATCCCTAAAGTCGGTCCTGATCACGAAAACGTACGGTTGATGATGTCTGTGCTTGAAACTCCCAGGGGCCGGACGACGGTCGTCTGTACTGCTACCAAAGCGAGTTTCGATGGTGTGATGCCGATGTTTCATCACATCCGAAACGAGGTCAGTCCTCCCCGCTAGGCTCAACATGTTGATCTAACCGAGAAATTAGCCGGGCGCCATCCGGCGATCGATCTAAGCGGCAAGCCAGATGACTTGCGGACTCATCGAAGCGCTCTATCGGTCGCATCATATCCGCCATCAACAGGACGGCCTCAGAAGATCAGTGGTCGACCCGCTACTCGCGCCTGACCCACTCCACAATCTCGCTTCACGCTGGGCAGCGCCATCTCGATCACCCGGAGCCCTTGCTGAAAACATGCAAGGGAAGGCTCAAACATGGGGCAGCCCTGAGAGGTAATCAACAACCAGCAAGTATTTACGCTTCTGCAGCGGACTGTTGCAATCGGCGCTGGCTGGCATAGCTTCTGCTCCAAAGTCGGCCCGGCTCCTCCACATAGCGATAAGTCAGCATAGCCAGGGCAATGGTCGCGAAAAGCATGGATATATGAAGAAGATCGCCCAACCAAAGGGATCGCTCGATCGACAATAGATGCGGGACTTCGTCATTCACCGCGACAGGATAGTCGACGAAGAACGACATGCCGGTCGTCTTTTGAAGAATGATGGCAAGTGCTCGGCCCAAGGCTCGCACCAAGGCATGCACCATGTAGATCGAGTAGGACAGTGTGCCGATCAGCAGCAGCGGCCTGATCTTCAACGCTCCACTGATATGGCCCTGCTCGCGAGCGAACAGCAGCACCAGACCGGCGAAGAGAAGCGGGGTGGCGACCGCGAAGTACCCATGTCCATCGACCGTGCTCAAGCAAACGCAGAGCACAACGACGGCCATGCCTTCGATCGTCGTATCGGCAGCTGTTCCCAAGGGCACGCGAAGCCACGCACAGCATTCGCGCACGCGGAAGCAAATCACTCCGAGCGCGAAACCATAGAGGCATCGAATCAGCCCGTAATCATAGGTGGAATCCATTCTGTGAGGGCTAAAGAACAGGAGAGTCGCAAAGCCAAACAGTGCAAGAATGGCCCATGGAAATATCCGTTTCCCCAGCTCAATCGTGATCAGGGCAAAGGCGAGATAGGCAAAAAATTCGGCGCTGATGCTCCAACTGGGAAAATTGAGCCAAAGGCCGTCGTTGATCCCGGCACCATGGAATAGAAGCACATTGGTCGTAACGGCCCGGGGAAGGTTACCCGGAAATCCATCCTTGGCAATGTCGATAGGGATGAAGAGAAGCATCGTCAGAATATGCAGCGGATAGATTCGGCCGAAGCGCAGAAACAGGAAGCGACTGATGCCGAAACCCTGCAGCAACCGCGTTTGATAGTTTGCCGCGATCACGAATCCGCTGAGCACAAAGAAGAAGTCCACGAACAGATAGGCGTTCAGAACGATCTGCGTGAACTGGATGTGGCTGAAGACGTTGAAATGAAACAGAGCGACCATGCAGGCACATAGGCCACGCCAGCTATCCAGTGCTTCGTATCGCTCCGTTTGCATGGACTTTCTCGGTAGATTCTTTGTGTATAATTTGCCTGCTTAGGTTGAATGTCAATATCATGATTTACTAATTAGAATTGATAGTTTGTCGAAAAGGGATTTCCTGCTGACGGCCTCGCTTTCCCGCGCTGGCAGCCGCGCTACCGGTGGCGTGTCGCCCATTTCGTGCGGTGGGGAGATGGCGTTGCCAACGACACCGCATCCTTCGATCCATGGCAGTTGATGATCCGCTGGACCGTATCGCGGTCGAACTTTCTTCCATCAATATGCGACCCTGATTGTTGCGTAGAAGGTCCAGTCGCCGGCTCGGGTGAGCGTTGCATCCTTGAGGGCGGTGGCGGTGGTGAAGTTTGCCGAGAGATTGGTGGCGATGGCATAGTCGAGGCCGAGACCGGCAGAGGCGAGGGTGGAATTGGCGCGGGCGGCGAAATCGTGGCCGTAGCCGAGATCGACGAACAGGAAGGGCGAAAGCGTGTCGGGAGCACCGAGCTTGGCGAGCGGGGAGAGGGCGGGCAGCCTGAGCTCGTTGCGCCAGACAAGACCGGCATCGCCTGCCCCATCGTCGTTGTCGTAGCCGCGCACGGCGTAGAAGCCGCCGAGCCCGAGACGTTCCGTGTCCGGCAGCGCCTGGTTGGCGATCAGACCGGACAGCTGGCTGCTCCAGGCAAAGCCAGCGGGCAGCACCGTCGTCCGGCTGATGTCGAGGCCGGCGGTGACATAGGTGTTGTCGGTGACACGGCCGCCGGTGAAGGCTGTCCAGTCGGCGGCGGTATTGCCGCTGACGATGCCGCCGGGGTTGACCTTGAGGCGAACGTCGACGGCGGTTCTGCCATAGCGGTCGGAGACATCGTCGGCCCATCCGAGAACGAGATTGAACAGGCCGGCGCGGCCGGTGGCGACCTCGATGCCGTCGAACGCGGTGGCGCGCCTGACCCATTTCGGCTCCACCCCGAAATAAACGTCGCCCCAGTAGCGGCCGGGCAGAATGTTGGAGATGGCGCTGCGATAGAGGATCGGCAGCTCGAAGGTCCGGTTGCGAAAGGAAAAGGGGGTGCCGGCAATCGTCTGTTCGGTTTCGACATAGTTGGGCGCGATAGACAGCGTCTGGCGCGAAAAGGTCGGCAGGGTGATGCTGGCGGCGTGGCTGAGATAGCCGGGCTTGCCGGACTGCAGCCTGAGTGGCCCGTCTCCATCCAAGGCAAAGGCCTGGTCGGAGCCGGTGAAGCGGTAGGCGAGCGTCATGTCGTTGAGTTCGGGAAGCCAGAGGCCGAAGCCGGTCGACCAGCGGTCGCGGCCGGTAGCTAGCGAACCGGTATCGGCATAGGAGGCAAACAAGGAGTAGGGCTTGCTATTCGTCACCGTCAGGGTCATGTCGCTGGCGCCGGTGTCCGCGCCCGGGGCAAAGACGCCCTCGACATGGCGGAACGGGTTGCGGTTGAGCCAATCGAGATCCTCTTCCAGCGCGCTTGCATCGATGTCTTTTCCGGCCTCGAACCTGACCTGTGGGGCGAGATTGCGCTCGATGGCGCCGGTGCCGGCATTTTGGGTCTTGATCGTCCCGGCATGGAATTCGACGACCCTGAGCCTGAGCACGCCCGAGGTGACCTCCTGCGGTGGCACGGTCACCGACATGAAGGGGTGGCCGGCATCGCGCCATAGGCCCGAGACGGTGGCTTGCATCCTGGCGATCGCGCCACGTGTCAGAGGCTTGCCGAGATAGGGCGAGAGCGCTGCCTGAAGGGCGCCGTTCTCAACGGCTACGACCCTGCCGAGCGAGATGCCGTCCGGCGCCTTACCCTCGGAACCTTCGTCCGCGCCGATCAGGCGCACACCCGTCACATCGACGCCGAGCGGGGTGTCGTCGCCCTTGCCGTAGTCGGCCTGGTCGACGGTGAGTGCCGCGCGGTCCGAGGGTGCGGGCTGGGGCGGCAGGTTGCGTTCGATGGCCTGCGCATAAGCTTGCGTCATCGGCAGGACCATGAACGCGGCAAGCGTCATGCCGGCGCGCAGGGCTGCGGCCGTTGCGCGGGTCGCCAAGATCGATGATGTCATTGGCCGACGGTGTCCGCCCCGGGCACCGTCAGCAGCCTGGGATAATAATTGACCGCACCTGCCTCAGGCGGCGACCAGATCGTCCAGTCGAAGCCGGAATAAGCACTCTGCGTAAAGGCATAATTCTCCGCGGCAGACTGGCTCGGATCGCTGGTGACCGCCATGACGCCAGCCTGCGAACCAGAACCGACACCGTTTGCCTGCCCTGTCGAGAAGCTGTCGAAATAGCTGGACGAGATCGTGCCGCCAGCCTGATAACCGATGAGGCCGCCGACATCGCTGCTGCCGCTGACGGCGCCGGTGGCGTAGGATTGGGTTATCAAGAGTAGAGTCGGAGGATAAGGAGAGGCGAGGTACGAGCTGCCGACGAGGCCGCCAACATAGTTGTTGCCGCTGACGGAGCCAGTGGCGTAGGATTGGCTGATCAAGAGTAGCTGAGGATGAGAGGTACCGACGTAAGAACCGACGAGCCCGCCGACATAGCTGTCGCCGCTGACGGCACCGGTGGCATAGGATTGGTTGATCGTCACGAGATCAGCGGTCATCAAGCCAACGAGCCCGCCGACATAGCTGCCGCCGCTGATGGCACCGGTCGCATAGGATTGAGTGATCGGACCGCCGCTCTGCCAACCGGCGAGTCCACCGACGCTGTTGATGCCGCTGACGGCGCCGGTGGCATAGGATTGGCTGATCGTGCCGCTCTGATCGCCGACGAGCCCGCCGACGTAGTAGTTGCCGTGCACAGTGCCGGTGGCGTAGGATTGGCTGATCAGGCCTATAGGCCGAGGATAATAATAGCCCATGGCAAAACCGACGAGCCCGCCGACGTCGTCGTTACCGCTGACATTACCGGTTGCATAGGACTGACTGATCGTGCTGCCCTCCAGAACACCGACGAGTCCGCCAACACCGTTGCCGCCGTTAACGGCGCCAGTTGCATAGGCATGACTGATCGTGCCAAAACCTAGCCGGCCGATGAGCCCGCCGAGATTATAGTTTCCGCTAACCGAACCTCCGATCAGGCCGATATCGGAAATGGTAGCATTCGTGGCATATCCGAACAGGCCGGCGTAGCCTGTATTGCCGACGCCGACCGTCAGGTTGGAGATCGTATGGCCAAGGCCGGTAAATTGGCCGGTAAAGCCGTTGTGATTGAACCTGTCCGGGTTGAGAATGTTGCCCTGACCATCGGTGCCGATCGGTATCCAGCCGGCAAGGCCGGTGGCATCGAGCGAGGTGGCCAGCGCGTAGTTACCTCTAAGTGCTGCGTCCGACGCATTGATGGCCTGCACGTCGGCCATCGAATAGAGCAGCGTGTAGGCATTGCCGTTGACCGTCAGTCCGGCGCCCGAGCCTGCCCCACCGGTGAAGGTTACACCGCCGGCATAGGTGATCGTACCGCCGGTTCCGCCCTGGTTGGACAGGAGATTGAGCTTGCCTGCCCCGCCGATCGTCACCGGCGCGGCGATGGCGATCGAATGGTAGGCGTCGAGCGTCAGCGCCGCTCCGCTTGACCAGCCGAGCGCTGAGGCAATTGTGATGTCGCCATTGGCCGCCGTCGCCGATGTCTTCAAGGTGACGTTCGTGTCGCCACCAAGCGAACCGGCGATGGTCGCGGCACTGGCCGCATCGACCGTCAAACCCCCGGTGCCAATCAGCCATTGCCCGGCCGTGCCACCCGGCGCAGATGCATCGACGCTGACGCCGGTAAAGTCGATCGCGTTACCCGAGGTCTCGATCGCGCCGCCCGATCCCGTACCCGCGCCCCTGGCGGTCAGTGTTGCGGCAACCGATGTTGCGCCATCCGACCAGACGACGATGCTGCCGCCGTCGCCCTGCCGCGTTGCGCTGGCGTCGATGACGCTCGCCGCATCGATGCTGACGGCTTGCGCATGCGATGTGTCGCCCGATCCCTGCGGGCCGCCGCCGATCAGCACCTGGCCGCCGCCGGTCGAGCCAGAGGCGTCGATGACAGCGCCCCGAAGCACGATCGTGCCGCCTGATATCGTCACCTCGCCGCCCGTATAGTCCGGCCGGTTCCGCGGCATCGGACCGTAGTCGGGAAGCGCGGCCACCTGACGGCGCTTCGCCTCGGTTGCCGCGCGGCGCGCCACCAGGCGCTGCGAGACCTGGACCGAGCCGCCGTCGCCGGCTGTCAGGAAAATCCGGCCGCCGCTCTGCTTGACGCCGGTCGCCTTGACGATGGCCTTGGTGTTGCCGGCCAGCGCCTCGACCCTACCGCCATTGGCCCGCAGTTCCGCCTCCGCCGCCCGGATAGTGCCCTTGTTGACGACCTCGGTGTCGGCGCCGCCGACCTTGACCTGGAACTTGCCGTCCGCCGTCGACATGTCGCTGAGCAGCACCTCGTAGCCGGCGAGCAGCCCGACGCTGCCCTTGGGGGCATCGATGCTGCCTTCGTTGACCACCTTTCGCGCCGTCAGCACCACGTCGCCATGATCCGAGACGATCGTGCCGCGATTGACGACGGTCGCCCGGCTCGATCCCTTCAGCGTGAGGTCGCCGCCCTTCAGGAAATTTGTGTCGTCGATATCCTGCGTCGAGGCCACGAAGGAGCCGCCGGTGCGCACCATACCGTTGGAGCCGACCGCGACACCGGCGGGATTGATCAGATAGACCGAGCCGGTCGCCGTCAGGCGGCCGTCGATGCTAGATGGCAGGCCGCCAGTCACTCGGTTGAGCGTCGCACCCGAACCGTTCTCGAAATGCATCCGGTAGCCCGAACCGACGGAGAAGCCGTTCCAGCCGATGATGGCGTTGCGCGACAGCTGGAAGACGGTCATGTCCGTGCCCAGCCGCAAGATCGCCGCGCTGCCCCTCGTCACCGCGCCGCCTGTCGGCAGCGGCGCGCTCTGGGCGTGGGCATCGCCGATCGAGACCGTCATGTAGACGCCGGACAGCGCGACCACAAGCGCCAGCCGCGAGCTGCTGTGTCGCAACAACGGCCTCTTGCGCGCCGGAAAACCGGAAAAACTGCCCGTCAAATTATGATGTTGCTGTGCTTGATCCATTGCCAGCCCCCGCCACGTCCCCGCCGATCGCATCGGTAGACTGAGTGGACATGGAATTACAACTATTACTCGATTTTCGCGTCGGCACAATACGGTAGATGCCATGGATCATGGCTCTTTCCGGTCGCGATGATGATACCTGCGGAATTCCATCTTCTGGGTGTGCAGAGCGGCATCACATCGACCAAATTCGCGGAGAAGCCCGTGGAGTTGTCGCCGCGACCAACTCGGGCAGTTTTCGACGTTTGAACCGCCGGCCATCGTAGCCATCGTCAACTTGTCAGAGCCGGTTGGCACACTTTCACTCACATCTGACAAAGTTCCGGGAAAAGCTTGGGTTAGAAAGGCATAGCGATACTGTTCCGGGAGTAGGGACCGAATGTTGGAAATCACGATAAACGGTGAACTCCATAGATATGATGGCGATCCCGCCACCCCTTTGCTGTGGGCTCTTCGTGAGGATTTCGGGCTTACCGGCTCAAAATATGGCTGCGGCGCAGCCTTGTGCGGTTGCTGTACGGTCCATGTCGATGGTGAGGCGAGGCGCGCCTGCGTGACGCCAATCGGCGATATCGGGAGCGCATCGGTCACGACCATCGAAGGTCTGGTCCAGCCGAATGCCAAGCTCCACCCGCTTCAGACCGCATGGATCGAGCTCGATGTGGCACAATGTGGTTATTGCCAGACCGGGCAGATCATGCAGGCGGCGGCACTTCTTTCGAAAATTCCCGAACCCACCGACCAGGATATCGATGAGGCCATGTCCGGAAATCTCTGTCGTTGCGGTACTTACAATCAGATCCGGCAGGCGATCAAACTGGCAGCCCACATCATGACCCAAGCCCGGAAGTGAGGATGCGAGGATGACCGTCGACCTCACCCGTCGCAATTTTATAATTGCCGCCTCCGCGACGCTTGGTGCGTTCACCCTTGGCTTTCGGCTAGCCCCCGCGACGGCGCAGACGACATCGCCCGACGAGATCAATGCGTGGCTGACGATATCGCCGGACGAGACCGTCCTCATCCGCATCACCCGCGCCGAGATGGGGCAGGGGTCCATGACTGGCCTGGCGCAGATGCTGGCCGAGGAGCTGGATTGCGACTGGGCGAAGGTCAAGACAGATTTCGTTCTTCCCGGTGCCAGCCAGGCCCGTGCCGATGTCTACGGCGATTTTCAAACGGGCGGCAGTGGCTCTATCCGGGAACTCCAGCAAACGATGCGACAAGCCGGGGCAACGGCTCGCGATATGCTGATATCGGCGGCTGCCGCAGCGTGGAAGGTGAACAAAGGCGAATGCGCTGCATCGAACGGCGTCGTGTCGCATCGGGGCTCGGGGCGCAGCACGAGCTTCGGTAGGCTGGCAAAGGCCGCATCCGGTTTCGAACCGGCGACGGCGGTCGAACTGAAAGACCCCAAGCATTGGAGGCTCATCGGCAAGTCCATCCCGCGTCTAGAAGCTTTGGAAAAGGTCACCGCCAAGGTCACATTCGGCATCGACGTTAGCCTGCCGGGTATGCTTCATGCGGCTGTGCGAATGGCTCCGAATGCGGGCGGCAGTGTCCAAAGTTTCGAGGCTGCGGCGATTTCCTCGCGACCTGGCGTGCGTCAGGTGTTCCAGGTTGATGCCAGAACCATCGCGGTCATAGCTGATGGATGGTGGCAGGCCGAGACTGCGATTGCAGACTTGCCGGTCATTTGGGACGAGAGCCCGAGCGCCAATGTGTCGAGTGCGAGCATCGCGCTGATGCTCTCAGAAGGTCTGGAGACCGACGATCCTTTCACCGGCATGACCACAGGCAACGTCACCGAGGGTCTTGGCGCTGCGGTCAAGACGATCAGTGCGGAATATGCGTTTCCCTACCAGGCGCATGCGCCCCTGGAGCCCATCAATGCAACCGCGGTCTGGACGCCGGAGCGCTGCGAGATTTGGGCATCGACACAGGACGCCGGCGCCATGCTCGACGTCATTGTCGATGCAAGCGGGCTGCCTGCATCGCGATGTGAAGTGCATCGGACCTTTCTGGGCGGCGGCTTTGGACGAAGGCTCTATTCTGAATTTGCGCATCTAGCCGTTCTGATCGCCAAAGCGCGGCCAGGCGTACCGGTCAAGATGATCTGGTCGCGTCAGGAGGATATGACGCACGATCTCTATCATCCGACGACGAGAGCAAAGCTTGTCGGCGGATTGGACAAGGACGGCAATCTCCTTGCTTTCCATATTCGTGTTGCGGGACAGTCGATCCGTGCAGTCCATGCACCACGCCGTCTTCAGGGCAATGGCGATCCCCATATGCTCAATGGTCTGAACCAGAACAGCTTCAACTATTCGATTCCAAACCTGCTCGTTGATCTCGCCATGCGAAACCCGCCGATCATGCCGGGCGCCTGGCGTGGTGTGCATGTCAATCAGAACGTCTTCTACGTGGAAAGCTTCATCGACGAGCTAGCCCTTGCGGCTGGAAGAGACCCGCTCGAATTTCGTCGTCCGCTCCTCCGCCGCAACCCAAAACTGCTGGCAGTGCTTGAAGCCGCCGCAGAGCGGATTGGTTGGTCGAATCCGCAGCCCAATCGCCATCACGGCATTGCCGGTGCCTTTGCGACCGAAAGCTACGTCGCCGCCGCGGCAGAGGTCTCCATTGTCAACGGCGCGTTGAAGATCCATCGCATGGTGTGCGCCATCGATTGCGGTATCGCCGTCAATCCTGGGCTCATCTCGCGCCAATTGGAGGGTGGTCTTGCATTCGGCCTGTCCGCGGCTCTCTTCGGCGAATGCACGGTGGATAAGGGAGCCATTCAGGAGACGAATTTCGACGGCTATGCCATTGTTCGCATGAACGACATGCCGCCGATCGAAACGATCGTCATGCCCTCAGGCGGCTTCTGGGGCGGTGTCGGTGAGCCACCTGTCGTCGTCGCGGCTCCCGCGCTCTTCAACGCCGTATCCTCGGCGCTCGGCAGGCGGATCAGGTCCTTGCCGCTCAAGAACCACAAGCTGGTCGGCGGCGCTTAGGATAGATGAGCGTCCGCCGATCGCTTGCCTGAATCTTCGGCGAGATCGCCGCGGAAATACGTATCTCTCCCGGTGTCAGGATGGGCAGGCGGCACCTGTTGCCACCCAATCGCGCACCAGCTGCCCGAAGTCGCTGTGAGAAACCGGCGGCATAGAACGGGGCTTTCCGGAGAGATCGACGCCGGGGTCCCATGCCCAGGCGACCAACTTGTCCTCCGCCATGTGATGGATCAATTGCTCGTAAGACATACCGCCCTTTTGAGGGTCGGTCAGCGAACGGCAGATGTCTCCGGTGCTCAGCCCTTCCCATGCCATGCGCAGAGGGGCGAGGTGCCAGACTTCGTTTCCGGGAACACCTGATGGCGAGTTTTCCCTTTGATGGCAGGTATTGCATTGCAGCGCCGGTGTGCCGCTATCGTGCAAGCCTCGCCGAACCTGCATGATATGAGGGTGTCCGTCGTCTCCCTGACGAGGAAAATCAGTAGAGGTGTGACAGTTCATGCAGCGTGGATGCTCGATCACCGTCGCGATACGGCCGAAATACTGCAGCGAGCGCTGTCTGTCTTCGGGTTGCGCGACGGCTTGCCCATGTTGTTCAGCCGGCGCGGAGCTTATGGTCGCTGCGACCATCACCATGGCCGTCGGAACTGACAGTAGAAACGCCATGCGTGCCAGCATCATCGAATTCCCCCTTGGTTTATGGATATAGAAATCAAAATTTGCGGACAACAACAGGCTCGCTGATCATCGCAAGCAAATAGGCGGCCGCGACGGGACAGTCGAAATACCGGCTGGATCTTTCCGTAAGCGAACGACATTGAAGAGCCTTTCGAACTGTTGCCAAGCCGCGAAAATGTTTGCCTAGTGCATCTCAGTTGCAGCGGTGTTGCGGCCGGTTTCACGCCGCACGGCTGGACCGGGCTTGTCCATGAGCGAGCCGTTCCGCGAGCCGCGGCTTGAAGATGGAGCTCAGTGATTTCACGGCGATATAGACGACCGGGGTCGAGAACAGCGTGAGCACCTGACTGACAATCAGTCCACCGACGACGGCAACGCCCAATGGTTCGCGCAGCTCTGCGCCAGCACCGATCGCCAGCATCAGCGGTATCGCCGCCAAAAGCGCTGCAATCGTCGTCATCATGATGGGCCGGAAGCGTGCCACCGCCGCTTCGTAGATCGCGGCTTCGGGTGAGAGCCCTCTTTGGCGCTCTGCATCCATCGCAAAGTCCACCATCAGGATGCCGTTTTTCTTCACGATGCCGATCAACAGGATGATGCCGATCAATGCCATGATGGAGAAATCGAGACCCCACAGCCACAGCATCAGCAGTGCGCCAAGTCCTACAGACGGCAATGTAGAAAGAATGACAACCGGAGTCAGGAAACTCTCGTAGAGAACGCCGAGGATGATGTAGACGGAAATCAGCGCCGCCAACACGAGATAGGGTTGTGTGCGCAGGGATTCCTCGAATGCCTGGGCTGAGCCTTGAGTTCGGCCCCGAACGGTCTCCGGCATGCCGATCTCTTCCTGAAGCCGGTTAATGGCCGACACCGCGTCGCCAAGCGCCATTCCCGGCGATAGATTGAAGGAGATCGTTGCCGAAGGAGAAAGGCTGGCTCGATTGATCACCACCGGACCGGCCGTCTGCGGTTCGATCCTGACCACCGCCGCCAGCGGCACCATGTCGCCGGTTGTCTCTGATCTCAGATACAAGGAGTTGATGGCGTCGACGCGCGAAAACTCTCTCGGGTCGACTTCCAGAACGATCTGGTACTGGCTGATCTGGGTTTGATATTCCCCGATCTGGCGCTGTCCGAAGGCGTCGTAGAGCGTCTGGTCGATCATGTCGACGGACACGCCGTAGCGGGATGCCGCCTGCCGGTCGATGGTGATCGATTGCATCCGGGCGCCAAGCTCGAGATCGTTCCTTACGTCCTGAAACCCGGATGTATCGCTGATCGCATCGGTCAGCCGGTTTGCCCAATGGGCAAGCTCATTCTGGTCAGCCGAACTCAGCACGTACGTATATTGGGCCGCGCCCGCCAGCCCGAGATTGATGTCCTGCGCGGAGCGAAGTTGAACGGCAATACCGGGGATTGCGGCGAGCTTGGGGCGCAGGCGCGCGATGAGTTGGTCGACCGAGACGTCTCGCTCGCTGCGGTCTTTAAGGGCGATCCAAAGCCGGCCTGCTCCCATCGAGGCATTGCCGCCGGTCCGGCCAATGGCCGAGTTGAAGGCGCGAATGGCGGGATCTGCTCGAAGGACCTCCATGACCTGACGATGCTTGTCTCGCATGTCTTCGAAGGAAATGTCTTCGGCGGCACTCGTGCGCCCAGCTATGAAGCCTGTATCCTGCGCCGGGAAGAAACCCTTGGGAATATAGACATAGGCTGCGACTGTCGCGCTGATCGTAGCCACGAAGACCAGCATTGTGAAAGCCTTGTGCCGCAGCGTCCAGCGCAACCCGGCGGCATAGAGCGAAGTCAAACCGCCTGGACTGGAGGCCCCTCCCACTCCTGAACGATGCTTGGGCGCTTTCATGAATTTTGCGCAGAGCATGGGTGCGAGCGTCAGCGACATGACCACCGAGATCAATAGCGCCACTGTGACCGTGACTGAGAATTCCCTGAACAGCCGGCCGACAATGCCGCCCATGAAGAGCAACGGAATGAATGCGGCGATCAGCGAGAAGGTAATGGAAATGACGGTGAAGCCGATTTCCTTCGAGCCTTTGAACGCCGCTGACAGTTTGTTCTCGCCGTTTTCCATATGGCGGTGAATGTTCTCGACCACGACGATCGCGTCATCGACGACGAAGCCGATCGCGATGATGAGGGCGACGAGTGTGAGGTTGTTCAGGCTGAAACCGAGAAGATAAATCGCGCCGAACGTGGCGACGACCGAGATTCCAAGTACGATGCCGACGATCAGGGTCGGTGCAACCTGTCGAAGGAACAGGCCCATCACAAGGACGACGAGGACGAAGGTCAGGACCAGCGTGATCTCGACCTCATGCAGCGATGCCCGGATCGTGCGCGTGCGATCGTTCATGATGGTCACGTCGATGTCGGCAGGCAAATCCGCCATCAGTGTCGGCAACCGCTCGCGGATCGCGTCGGCAATGCTGATGATGTTGGCGCCAGGTTGCCGGTCCACGAATATGCCAAGGCCGGGCACGCCGTCGGGCCATGCGGCAAGATAGGCATCCTCCGGTCCAAGCTGGACGCGGGCGACATCGCCGACGCGGATCGGTGCTCCGTCGCGCGTCGCGACGACGACTTCCCGGTACTCGCTGTCGCTGAACAACTGATCGTTTGTCTCAAGCGTGGCGATCGAGCTGCCGCCGTAGATCGCGCCTTTCGGGCGATTGACATTTGCAGCCGTGATCGCAGTGCGGATATCCTCCATCGTCAATCCATAGGCAGCAAGCCTTTCCGGCTGCGCCTGGATGCGGATTGCCGGCCGCTGCAGGCCGCCGACCTGGACTTGAGCCACCCCATCGATCTGGCTGAGGCGCCGAGCCAGTCGCGTCTCGACGATATCGCTGAGTTCGGTTGTTGGCAGTGTCGATGACCTCACCGTCAAGACCATGACAGGTCCGTCCGTTGGGTTCACCTTCCTCCAGGTCGGCAGGCTCGGCATGTTGTCAGGGAGACGGCTTGTAACAGAATTGATGGCGGCCTGAACTTCCTGAGCCGCTATATCGATATTGCGTTCCAGCTCGAACTGTAACGTGATCGAAGTTTGTCCGAGCGAGCTTGCCGAGGTCATTTCCGTGACGCCGGGAATACCTGTGAACGCCGTTTCCAGCACCGTTGCCACCGAGGAGGCCATGGTCTCCGGGCTTGCGCCCGGCAGCGTCGCTGTAACCTGCAGGGTCGGGAAATCAGCCTCCGGCAACGGCGCGACCGGAAGGTTCGGAATGGCGGCGATGCCGAGCAACGTTATCGCGATCGCGGCCAGAATGCTGGCCACGGGACGGCGAATGAACCAAGCCGATATTCCTTCCGGCTTCGGTGCGGTGTCATGCCCATCGGTTATAGTCTTCATGACGAAAGCTCCCCGTCATTCCGCTGGTCGCCCTGGGGTGGCCTTTCAATGATCCTGACTGGCGTAGCCGAACGCAGGCGTGAAAAGCCGTCCGTTACGATTTGATCGCCATCGGCGACGCCTTTGGTAATCACGGCAACTTCATCGTTGCTATATCCAACCTCGACGGCTACGCGCTCGGCGGTCTCTCCGCGGACACGAAAGACGAATGTGCCATCTATGGACAATCGCACCGCGTGCTTTGGAACAACCACCGCCTGCTCCGAACGACCCGTCTCGACGTTGACGGAGACAAAGCCGCCCGGCTTCAGCGTTTCGGATGCATTCTCGAATTGTGCCCGAACACGGGCGGCGCCGTTTGTGCCCCCGATCCGGTTGTCGAACGCAATAATGCGCCCCCGGCTGACACTCTGGTCGGCGGAACGATCGAGAACGGTGACGGATGTGCCTTCGACACCGGCCGTGTACTGCTGGAGGCGCACCAGTTGCTGCTGCGGCACATTGAAGACCACAGATATCGGATTGGTCTGCAGGATCGAGATGATGCCCGTCGTATCGGACTGGCGAACATTGTTGCCGGCATCGAGCTGGCGCAGGCCAACACGCCCGTCGGCCGGTGCGAATATCCGCGTGAAGGAGAGGTTGACCTGCGCGGTCTCGACATTCGCCTCATCGATAGCGACGGCTGCGCGCAATTGCTCGACTTCGGATTGCCGTTGATCGACGATCTCGCTTGCTATGGCACTTTGCGCATGCAGGCGGCGCGCGCGCTCCAGCTCGCGTTCGGCGGCCTTTAAGAGTGCCTGGTTACGGGCCAGCTGCCCCTGCGCCGCCTGGACCGCGGCACGGAAGAGGCGATCGTCGATCGTCGCAACCAGATCTCCGCGATGAACAGCATCTCCCTCCTGCACCAGGACTTGGCTCAATATGCCATCGACCTGTGAGCGGATCACAATATCCTTCAGCGGCAGAACCGTTCCGACGAGACGTATCTCCTGCCTGACATCGTCGATCCGAGCGATCGTCACATGAACGGGCACCTTGGCCGGAGCGCTGCGGGTCGGTGCCGCTGTCGGCCTCGAACCGACTGCCATCATTCCACCTGTGATGCCCGCTGCGCACACAACACCAGCAACCAGGAAGAATAGGCGACCCATTCTGCGTGGCTTCGCTGGTAAATCCATCTGCTTTTCCTCTGATGACATCTCTTGGAACTCCCTATTGGCCAACTGAAGCATCACGCTCTTGATGATATCGATACGGTAGAGCCAAGAGTGCGATCATCATCTAAATGCATATTGACTTGTCATCGTCTGACGGAATGTTCAGAGCATAATTCCCGTCACGTTGCATGTTCAGCTAATATCAACGGAACCACATACGTTGAAGTGCACGCTCTCCGTCGAATAATTGATGTTTCAATGCGCCGCAGATATGGAGGAAAAGAAGCACATATATAAGATATGACGTGTAGTTATGTATTGTCATCGAATCTTGAAATACTTTTTCTTTGATCTCCGGGGCGAGCGCGCGAATGAAAGATATTCTTGGCCATTCAAACGCGAAGAAATAGTGCATGGGATGGTTTGCCGCATCTGCCCACGCGGAATCAGTTATCCAGCCGGTGAGTGGCATGATGAACATGACCGCGTAGAGCATGGTATGAGTGATATGCGACGCGGCAATCTCCCAGCGCTGATATCCATCAGGAGATCTTGGTGGGTGATGCGCCAGGCGCCAGATGAGCCGCATTACGGCCAGGCCGAAAATGGTGATCCCAATAGACTTATGCACCGTCAGCAGCGACGCAAATCCATCATCGGACATGAAGGGCCAAATCCATGCGAGAAGGATATTTAGAATGATGCCCAGGGCAATCGACCAATGCAGGAAGATCGCCAGGCTGCTAAAGCGTTCGGTGCTCGTACTCACTCTCGAACCTCACTCGTTTCATATTCGGGAATATCGCTATCCCCTGAGCTATTGGCCTTTCGACCAGCAAATCCAGCTCAATGTCTCGCACTAGCCGGCGTGGCAGCGACTAGTCGGATAACGCTTGGCAAAGTGGTGTTTCCACGCCCGTTTATGTGTCGTCAACGAGACATCGTTCATCACCAACATGATCGAGCTGCGGCCTCGCCGCGCAGAGATCCGTGTGGCCCAGATATCGGATCAGGATTTCGGGCCGACAATTGGTCCGGTGGCGCGATAACTATAACCACGACTAAGATCGCCGTTCATCATCAGGCCAATCTGGCAATCCTTGGCACCTGGCTCGCGAACCGCAGGACGAGTGTCGGCGATCGTCATGCCCTTCGGCAGTTCGATGCGATAGACACCGATTGTATCCGTCGGAGGAACCGGTCCCTTCCCGATCCCATCGATCCCTCGTTGCCCTGATATCAACCCGGTACGACGCAATATCTCGGGCATGTGGCAGGTCGCATACCAGCTCTCGAACCGATCTTTGACCGCCTCGTTGGGTACGGTGAACACGATCTGGGCATAGGCTTGGCGCGGTGTATTGCCAGCCGGAATCTTGGTATCCGGCGCCTCCCGGCGCTGCGGTGCTCCAGACAGGCGATACACGTATCTTACGGCCGCTTCGGGCTTGGTGCCGGCACAGGCAGGGGACCAATGAGCCTCATATTCCTTTGCCACTGTCGCTCTGTCTTCGGCGGACGTTTCGATCAAAGTGAGGAATTTCGGCAATCTGACGCTAACCCCACCGAACATCTGCACGTCGTTGAATGCAAATCGTTGACCCGACACGAAGCCGGGTCGGCTCGCCAACTCTGCGAGCCTCCAGTCAACGCAACGGGCATAGCTTGCCTCCAACGCTGGATTGACGTCGTCAAACGCGAGAACGTAGAACCGATCGACAGCTGCTGCGGTGCTGATACCGGCAGCGCCAAAACTCAAGAAGGCGCCAAGCCACAGAGCAGTACTCATTCCAGTGATCGCCACACGAAACCTTTCTTCGCCTTTCAAAATCGGCGAACACTTAGTCTCAAGATGTCCCAGCAGTTTGCCGAGGATACATTAATGTGTGTCGGGCCGCGCCTGCGCTTTCATTTCGTAAAATCGATTGCGCCTTTTGGCGTAATCGAACAGTTGGCAAACTGTGTCGTCGCGAAGAAGTGGTCGTGATTGACAGACTTTATTACAAATTTTCCCACGACCGTCTTTGGTCAAAATGCTAATGTCAACATGTCTTGTCGGGAGGAAGGAAGCCAATCTGCATATTGTAATCGTTGATGACCACAAGGATATCCGCAACCTGCTCAGTCGCTATCTGAGTGAGAATGGATATCGTGTGACCACTGCCGAGAGCGCACTTGAGATGCGCAGGCTACTGGAGACGAGCGCGCCTGATCTTGTCGTCCTCGATATCATGATGCCGGGCGAGGATGGTCTTTCGCTGTGCCGGCATCTGCGTGAAACCACGCACATCCCGATCATTCTGCTGACTGCGGTATCTGCGGAGACTGACCGGATCATCGGACTTGAGATGGGGGCTGACGACTATGTCACCAAGCCCTTTAGCGCCCGAGAACTGCTCGCGCGGATCAAGGCAGTGCTGCGGCGTGCAAACAGCATGCCGCCGAAAAAACAGCATCAAAAGAACCAGCGTCTGAGTTTTGGGCCATGGGTTCTCGATCTCAGCCGGCGCGAACTGCTCAATCGGGCAGGGCTGGCGACACCCTTAAGTACTGCGGAGTTTCGGCTGCTGACGGTTTTTCTTGATCATCCGCAGATAGTTCTGGATAGAAATCAATTGCTTGATCTCACCGTCGGGCGTGCCAGTGACGTCTTCGACCGCAGCATAGACAACCAGATCAGCCGGTTGAGGAAGAAGATCGAGGTCGATCCCCGGAATCCGGAGCTCATCAAGACATATTGGGGTGGAGGCTACTGTTTCACAGCTGAGGTCGCGGCGACATGAAGCGATTCTGGGGCAAAAGTCTCGCAGCACAGATCATCTGGTTCATGCTGCCCATCATGCTGCTTGCCCAAAGTATCGGCTTCCTCGTCACGGCTGACGACCGGGCCGCCGAACTGCGCGAGATTGCGCTCGACGAGTTCATCGTCCGCTCGACGACAGCGGTGCAACTGATCGAGACGACACCGCAGGCCTATCAGGACGCCCTGTTCCGGGCGATGGCGACCAACTATTCCCGTTTCTGGCTGACGAATGACGGCCCTGGTGAGCTTGATCGGTGGAGCCAGGACGCATGGCACAAGCTGCACGAGCCGCTTCTCGAGAATGCTTCCGGCAACGCCAGCGCCTCAACCGGACCATGGGGTTCTGCCGATAGAGACAACTCCACCTGGGGCATGACCGACAGCCCTGTGTTGCAGTCTACGAACCGCATCAAGGACACTATTTGGGAGCCGATCGAACTCAAATCCGAGGAACAATCGACGCTGGCGCAGATCGTTCGTTTGGACGACAATTACGGCGCCGGGCTGGTGGCGAAACTGCCCAACGGACAATGGCTGAACGCTGCCTATGCCAAGCCGCCGAAGAAGTTCGTTTGGACCTCGCCGACCACGGTTTCGCTCGCGATCACGGCCGTCATGCTGTCGGCGCTTGCGATCATTGTCGCCCGCCGCATCGCCCGGCCGATGAGACGGCTCACCCATGCAGCGGAGTCGCTTGGCCGCGGCGAGCAAAATGGCCATGTTCCCGAGGAAGGTCCTGACGACATCCGGCGAACGGCCGTCGCCTTCAACCAGATGCAGGAGCGCCTGACGCGATTTCTGGCGGATCGAACGACCATGCTCGCTGCAATCGGCCATGATCTGCGCACCCCCATCACGACGATGCGTCTTCGGACCGAATTTATCGCAGACGACGAAACCCGATCCCGCCTTCTCGATACGGTCGAGGAGATGCAGGCCATCACCGATGCCACGCTCGAATTCACACAGGAACAGTCGGTCGACGAGCCGACCCGGCCCGTCGATGTCGCAGCGCTTGTCGAAAGCATCTGCGAGGATCTCGCCGATCTCGGTCGTGACGTTCGTTTCCGCGAAAATGGCGTCATCCCCTATCGCTGCAAACCGGCGCGCCTGCGCCGCGCTATCCGCAATCTCATCGAAAATGCGCTGCGTTACGGACATCGAGCGGATGTATCCATTGCCAGCTCAGCTGCCGGTGTCGACATTGCTATCGAAGACAATGGTCCGGGTATTCCCGACAAGGAGATGGATCGCATGTTCTTGCCATTCGTACGCCTGGAAGAGTCCCGCAATGCCGGCACGGGTGGCATAGGCCTCGGCCTGTCCATTGCCCGGACGATCGTGCGGGCCCACGGCGGCGACATCAGCCTGACCAACATGGCGAACGGACTGCGCGCCGTCATCCATCTGCCGCCAATCCCGGGCGGATTCATGCCGTACGAAACCTCGGAAGCCGTCTGATGTTTTCCTTGCGCAAACGTCGATCGGTATCCGGGATGACCATCCGGCAGGACAGCCGACCTTTCTTTGGGTCTGGAGCGCCTCCCGCCGAACGGCGCTGGTTCCGCCTTTCGATTTCGAGCCTGCTGTCGATAATGCTGGGCGTGTTGATCATTGCCGCCGGGTTGCCGATCCTGCTTGTCGGCTATTTTGCGACGGAAGACGTCTCGCGTCGCCTGCTTCGGGATCGCAGCGAACTGCTGCTGACATCGGTGACCGCACCGATCGAGGTACAGCTTACCGCAGTCGCGCAGATGACGGACACGGCGGCGCGAAAACTGGCGGAAGGTCAAATTGAGCCGGACGGCAGTCCCGCGTTCGTGTCCTTCGTGCAAGGTCTGCTTGCCGCGAATGATCATATCAGCCGCATCGCCCTGGTTTCTCCGGACGGGACCTTGAAGCGCTGGTCTCATGATCGTATGGAAACACTGACGAACGACGATGGCTTGGCAGCACGCCGGAACTTGCTAACGCAGGCCGCCATCGACGGGAAGAGCAACTGGTCGACACCGTTCATGAGCAATGTCGATGGCGAGATCGTCATGACCTATCGCGCTCCGCTCCGTCGCGGCGATGCCTTCCTGGGTATGCTGACGACTGTCGTATCGCTGCGCGATGTCTCCAGCTCGCTGCGGGCGATCGGCGAGGAGTTCGACGTCGTTCCGTTCCTTCTTGCTAATCACCAGGTCATCGTCGCACATCCGGCAATGTCGCAGACGAAACCCGCCAATGAACCTCTGACGATCGACAATCTCGGCGATCCGGTGATGGCCGCCATCTGGAGCGACCAAAGGCCGATCCGGGAAGCCGGCCTGTTACGCGGCGTGCGCGGCCATTGGACCTTCATCGATGGCGTATCCTACACCTACGTTTATCGCGATCTGCGGCTGGACAATGGCGCCGATCTGCTGGCCGGCTACTACATGCGCTCAGAGCTGAACCAGCGCGACCGGCTGATGCGATATTATGTTGCCGGTCTTGGGGGAATAGTTCTGATCGGCGCGATAGCCGCGGCCGCTTATCTGGGCCGGCGGCTCGCGAAACCAGTCGCAGCCTTTGGGGAAACGTCGAAGGCGATCGGTCGTCACGACTTTTCCAATATTGATCTCGACAAATGGCGTGCAAGTCGCTTCAGCGAGATCGCAGGGACAGCTGCGGCGATTTCCGACATGGCCAAGGGCATTCAGTTCTTCCAACGATACGTACCGCAAACCCTTGTCCAACGGTTGCTCTTACTCGGGCATGAGAGCAGCCGGCCGGCAAAGAGGCACATGACGATCATCTTTCTCGATCTCGAAGGCTATACACGGTTCTCCACCGGGCGCGACGCCGACGATATTGCCAGCTATCTCAATCGCTTCTTCACCAGGATCGGCCCATTGGTCGAGGAGGGGGGCGGAACGATCGACAAATATACCGGCGACGGCCTGATGGCTTTCTGGGGCGCACCCGCGGACAATCCTCATCACGCACGCGATGCGCTTGTATGCGCTTTCCGGATTGCCGGCACGCTGGCCGCTCATCTGGAGGAGGAGGCGCGTTTGTACAGCGATACCTGCCGCGTGCGCATGGGCCTGCATACAGGCGATGTCGTTGTCGGCGATCTCGGTTATGACGGCCGTATCGACTACACGGTCGTTGGCGAGGTCGTTAACGGCGCCAAACGCGTCGAAAGCGGGTTGCGCGGCCTGGCGATGAGCCACTCAGTCGTCGTTGCGGCTACGCAGGAAACACTGACTGCCTCAGGCACGCCCGAGGCATTCCAGCGCTTCGAACAAATCGGCGATAGACAGGCGTGGCGTATCGAACAACGAGCGATTGGCCAGACTGAATAGCACAAGTGATCCATGTCCAGGCCGATGGTGTACTTATTGGTTAATTGCGCCGCCGCACTCCTCATTGCATTTTGCAAGACGCGCGGTCCGTTGAGTGATGCATGAAATGCAGGGGAGTTTGCCCGAAAGACCCTATGCTTACTCCGCCAGAGCCTTGTCCATTGCGACCTTCTGCGCCGTCGACGGTTTCCCCAGATAGAGTACGGGCTTTGCTGTCTCCTGGATCTCTCCCCATACTTTCGTCCCGTCCGTGCTGAAGAGGATCGCGGCGTGGCCATCATTGGTCGCGTGCTGCTCGGATATGGTGGTGATTGAATATTCAACCGTACCAATCGTCACGGCCTTCATGGGATTGCTGACGAAGCCATTTTCCATGTCGTGCACCCAGCGGGGCGTTCCCTTGCCGATTGCATCATCGTATTCCACGATTTGGCGTGGGTCGGATCTTTCAGGACATCCCAAAGATAGACGTCTTTGGCATGGGTGGCGCCCGCCATGCCCACAAGGACAAGTGTTGATATCATCAGACGCATAATTCCCCCACTTGCCAATGGATGATGTTTCGCCTGCGCGCTGCGCAGGCGACAGATTCGGTGGCCACAGATAATTCGACGACATGGCCGATGACAGACGATTTCCAAAATCGGAACGTGCGTGCACTTGTTATGGACGATCCTGCACCGGAATGGGCTCCCCCCTTGTCCGGGGCGGGCTTATTAAATCCGGTTCGTGGTTGGTTTTCACCAGTAATCATAGGGTTGAAGCGAAGAATACAGCTGCGGGAATGGAGTTCGAAGGATGCTACCGACCTTGATAAGCCCGTTCCGCCAGAGCACCACCCGAACATGAGAAGGTTATGCCGTATGGCTCGTTGCTGGCGCCCCTTTTTCCTGCACTTTGTCGTTGCGGGTTTGACAGTCCTGTCCGGCTGCGTGAGTGCGCAGAGCGACAGCGGGTTGCAGCGACGGCTTGACGGCCTCGTGGGCCAGAATATCGCGGCCGCGGTCGCGGAGCTGGGACCGGAAGACCGTAACGGCGCCAACACGCATACGAATATCGGAACGCCGCAAGCGCCGATCATTCCTCACCAGTGGAGCCAGTTCGGCAGCACCCAGCATACACGCTTCGTCCAGACCGGCATCGACTATTCCGGGCAGTGGAGCAACCAGGTCGCGCCGGGCCCAAATGGGATGGTCATTACGCCGACATATGAGCCGACTTATAATCCGACAGGTTATTACCAGCAGCAGGGCGAGTCCTGCTACCTGACGATCTATACCAACGGACGCGACATTATCACGCATTACGACACGACCGGCGGCTATTGCGACAAACTCTTTTCCAAGGGCTGATCCGAGATGGGGCGGAAATCGCCGTTGGGCGACACGGCACAGCGTTGATTTTGGAAGTATGCAGGAATCTCTCCATTGCAGCGTTTCCTGGCAACCCGCCGCACTAGTGCTTTCGGACGAAATCGCCGTCAAGCGTATAGCCGTCTCCGCCACAATATGGTGCCGCAATCGCGTCCGTAAGTCGGATCGAACCTCGCTTCAATACAGCCCCAAGCGCGGGCAAACCGGGGCTGGCAGCATCTCCCTGCGGGGAAAGATCAGCCAAAACATTCTGGCGCGTGACGGTGCCCAGGAAAATGCCCGCGGCGATCTTTCCTTCGGCGATGAAGCCGCAATCAGCCGGGGTCGCGGCCCCATTCGGTATGCCGCCGATTTGTACCACTAGCCTCACGCTGCCGGAACTATCCTCGACCGTGATCGTTCCACCGCCGCTTTCGCCATCCTTTCGCTCGTAGGTTCCCGCCGATCCCGAAGCGTGTCCCATTGCAGGGAATGTGATGGCAATGATCGAGACTAGAGAAGTGTATGCATATCGTTTCACGCTGCCCACTGGCTTTTCCTTCTATTCTCTCGTTGCAGACGGCTACGAACAACCTTGCCTGAGCACGCGAGGCGCTAAAAAATGGCCTATTGCCACATTCTAAGGTTGCCCTAAGTAATCATTCTAGGCCGGGGGGCCTCGAACTACATAATCCTATGGCGCAAACATCTTCGACTCTCATTTTCACTTTTTCCACGCTCGATTTTCCCGAAAAGGATCGGTTTCATGCCTGGGTGAAGGACAATCACTGTGATTGTCGGCTGCAGGATGATGATCCCTTCGCGTTTAATGCGGCTGCCACCGGCGCGGCGCTCGGCCCGCTTATCCTGTCCGGGAGAAGGTGGCTCAATCAGGACCGGGCTGCCGCGTATGAGGTCCGTAGAACCGAACGGCTGATCCGGACCGATGGCCACGATTTCTTTCGGTTCACCCTGGTTATGCGCGGCCGCTTTCTCTGTCGATGGACAAGCCCTCAATCGGTCAAGGCGGCGGGTGATCTGTTCGTCCTTGATGCGGCCCAGGTTAACGAATGCATGGTGGAGGCCGACGATGTAATTTCCCTGGTGGTGCCCAGAGCTCTCCTCCCGAGCCAGACTGAACTGCTGCACGGAAAGACACTATCAAGCGGCGTGGGACGTCTCCTGGGCGATCATATGCTGTCGCTCTATCGGAATCTGGAAAGTCTGCAGGAGCGCGAGATTCCCTATATCGTTCAATCGACGCTGCAATTGCTCACGGCCGCAGTCTTGGCGACGCCGGATGCCGGGCGTGAAGCAGGCGGTCCGGTTCGCGATCTATTGCTCGGCCGCATCCTGCGCTACATCGATGCGCATTTGCTGGAGGCCGATCTCGCCCCGGATCGCATTTGCCGTGAGGTCGGAGTGTCACGCGCGAAGCTCTACCAGTTGCTCGAGGGTCATGGTGGCGTCATGCGGCAGATACAGCGCAGAAGATTGCGGCGTGCCTATCAGATACTGGCCGATCCCAGTCGGCCGCGACAGCACATCGCCGAGGTGGCATGGAGCCATGGCTTCGCTAACGAGAAATACTTCTATCGTCTGTTCAAGGCCGAGTTCGGCCATACGCCGAGCGAGACGCTGGAAAGCATGTCCGTTCCAGGCTTCCTAATGAAGAATGCCGCAACTCATGAGCGCCACCAGGACCAGACCGGCGGCCCTTCCGGCTGGTCGCTTCCGTTCGGTTTGCCCAATGACTAAGGCGAATATCGGGAAGATGGCGACAATTGCACTTGCGGCGGATCTCATGCCCGCGACGTTGTCCTACGCTTCGCGTCCCACCTTGTCGAAGTGGCTCCGCAGTTCCTGGTCGCACCCTATTGCCTTGATGAGGGTGACGTCGATCGGATCTTCGGGGTCGATCGGGAAGACGGCGACGTCCAATTGGCAGGTGTCGCCATATGCCGGCCAATTGGGATAGCGATGGCCCAACAGAAAACGCTGAAAACGGAATATGGCGCGGCCGTTGATTTCTTCCGCCGCCGGCCAAACTGGCGGCGACGATTCCATCTCCCAATCGGCCCGATTTCGCTGCAATTCCTCCAGCGACTGCTGGCGAAAGATATCGGCGTGTTCGATTGCCTCGATCTCGGAACGGAAGCCAGAGCCGAGGTGGATGTCGCCCCAAAGATCGGTATAGTATCGGTATTCGCTATGTCTTATCACCAGCCAACTCGATCCCCGTAGCCGCGCTTGCTCGATGCAAATGCCGGCTTCGATGGGGACGTGATACGGCGCCGCAATTTTCCAGCCGCTGCCTGGAATAAGTGGCTCGAGCGAAACGAATGGGGTCAAGCTTGCTGCCTCATTTGACGAAGTCCAGAATGTTCGGTAGCTCTGCCTTGGACTATGAAAGCTTGGTGTGAAAGATACAGTAACTCCTCCGACAGAGCGGAGCAAATTGAAGAGCCTCGTCAATCGTGCAATCGCTGACGACGTAATGGGTCGTCGACATGTTTCCTGCCTCTCCATCGGTAGACGCTCATGAAAATTCTCGATCTGAAGAAACCTGCTGCAGTTGCAGTCATCATCTTTGCTACGAACAGTCCGTGTGGCGCAGCCGAGCTGAAAGCTTATTATAGCAAATCCGCCGTGCAGCCTGTTGTGGCACAGCCCCTGCAAGGCAACGAAATCAGCATACGCTATCACGTTCTTCCCGAATCCACCTTTTATTCCGCCGGCGTCGATTATGAAAAGGTCGGGGAGACGCTGAAGATCTCGGTCGTGCGCAGCGCGGTCGACACTCGGGCGGTGCCGATGGCGCGTACCGTTTTGCCGCTTGACGGTCGATGGGAGGCGGAAGTGCACATTCCCTATCACGGAGAGAAGGTCGTGCTGATCAGTACCGATTCGGAAGATCAAATATATCCGTGACCATCCGGCGCCATCGTGCAGCGGGCTCTACAACGCTCCGTATCCGATGGCTCGCACGGCATGTGGAGATTGCCGCCGAAATGGATCGCCTCCATTCCAACACCAGCGTCGGACTCCAATTCTGGACGGATCTGTACCTCATGTGGAGCCATCTGGACCTCGCGATCGCTGACATGTCTTGAACGGTGTCTGACCGTTGACTAGAGAATGATGCTTTGCCTCATCGAATGGCGCCCTATCGAATCCATGCCCGTTGCTCTTCGTATTTTCCGATCGTCTGCCAGCGGCGCTCTGCTGGCCCTGATGCTGGCTGTGGGCGGCGGCCCTGTCACGGCGCAGCAGAGTTCGAACGCCAAGCTCACGGTGCGATCGCACGTTCCGGGATTGAAGATCACACTCCTGTCGAAACTGCCGAAGGCGCCAGAGACCGTCTCGCCTGCAGAGATGTGCGGTCCGCCCTTCAATCCGAAGAGCGAGGGTGGCAAGGTGGCCGCAGCTCTCGGATGGGGCGTGACCGCGGAGGCGCAACTCGGAACTTATCAAGCCGTCAGCTTCGCAGGCGGCTTCGAGAACGCGGCCAGTGGTACGTGCGAGATCAGTGGCGGCAATGTCGCCATCTTTAGCGGTGGACAGCTCGTCGCCGTCATCTATGCCGACAAGAGCGGCAAGGCGTCGATCGGCAGGATCAGCATGGCGAGCAATGGGTTGCGGATACTGGACGGCGATCTTGTTCCAATGCCTGTCGGCGATGTCAGGCTCACCAGTGAGCACGCCATCGAGGTTTTGCCGCTGGCGAACGAGGAGCCGGTCTGCGACGGGCGGGGTATCGTGCCCAACATCTATGGCAGGCCTGTCATTGAGGCGCGGAAGGCGGTTATCGCCCGTGGGTGGAAGCCGTTCCGCAGTCCGCCGTCCTCCTATCCGGATCACGAGGGCGAGGATCTTCGCAAGGATGGGATCGTCGAAGCGACCGGTTGTGTCGGGACTGGCCTTGCCTTTTGCAGTTACTATTATCGCAACGGCGATATGGAGCTCGGTGTCACCAGCGTCGGTGACGGTAAGCCGACAGTTTCGGCATATGATATCGCCTGCGAACCATCAAAATGGCATAAGGCGGACTAAGGCTCGCCCCTGAGCGATCTGCTGCCGGGAGCGGGCCTCGAAGTTATGTCTTGCTATATTTTGCAATGTGCATCGTCTCGCCTGTTTGAGGACGCTCCTCTCTCTCATTTGCTGAAAGGATTGGACTTGCCGTCCCATTCGAGAGGGTTTGCGCCGGCCGCAGGCTGCGATGTCGTGGCGTTCTGCTGGCTGGCATTTGCATTGCCGTCGTCCGATTTCGGCTGGAACCGCGGCGAGAAGTGCGGCAGCAACAGCCGAGCCCAGGAGCGACTGATCTTGGAGGCTTCGTCCGGGCAGCGGGCAGCGCGTTCCTTGGGCAGCATCCCGTTGTCGACGATCGCGCCGTTGTCTTTCGGATCGAGCCCGTAGACCATGCACAGCAGATTGAAATAGCGCTGGGCATCGAGCGAATGTTCGTCGGCGAAGGACGCGACATCCGGGCTACCGGAAGACTGGCTGTTGACCTTGAACCACACCGAGGCCAGTTGCAGAACACGTGTAATATCGTTCTTGGTTTCGCTGTCGTCGGCGTGGGTCAGAAGCAAGACGGCAGCAAGCTGATCCACCGAGTCCTCCTCGCGCCCCACCGCTGGGAGATCGAGTAGATCGATCAGCGCGTGCCCGGATTCGTGCAGCAGAATGAAGCGCAGATTATCGCGCACGAACTCTATCGTCAGGGCCTTGGGATCGGAGGAGCCTTTCGAGAGGGCCTGTCCCATTTGCAGGAGGCTGTCGATCATCTCGTAACAGAGGAAAACGGCACCGTTCTCTTTGTTGTAGAACGCGTTTATGGTGCCGCACTGCCGCGTGACATAGTGCAGCTGGCGCGGTGTCACGAAAAGCCCGTCAAGACCGTCGATTTCCGGAATGTTCGAGAACAGATGCGTATCGACTGCCCATTGATAGGCATAGCGCAGATTGGGATCCTGCGGCGGGAAGTAATGGTAGACGAAGCGCAAACCCTTGCCGTCCGACGTGACGAGAGAGCCGTCCGAAGGTGGCGGCAGAGCGTTGGACTTTTGTTCCGTCACACCGTCCTGGCTATCGCCCGATTGTGCGGTCTGTACATCAGGCGCCGCCGCGGTCTGTTGCGACGATTGTGCCGGCGCGTTTGACGATCCGCCTCCCGTGTCGGCTGCGGTCGATTGCGTGCCCTTGTCGCCGGCGCCGGCCATGTCGGCGAGTTGCATCAGCGTTGGATAGCTCGGATCGCCATCGGCCGGATTGTCGCCGAAGGGATAGAAACTGTTGGAAATGAGGACGGAGATATTGTCGATGACCTTGCTGGGTTCGTTTGCATTCCAGCTCAAGTCATAGCCGCGTATTTCGTTGCCCCTTTGTTCGAAGCGCGAATAGAATTTTCTGTCGCCCGAAGTACCCGATACGATGAACCAATTCTGCCGTTTGAGCTGATAGGTGACTTTGCTGCCCTGATCGTCGGAGAGGTTCTTGAACAGTGCATCGATCTGGCCCGCGCCGGAATTGGGAAAGCGCGCGGTCTTCAGGGCAAGCACACCATCGGCGGTTTGAAGGGTTTCTCCGCCGAGCTTGTTGTCCTGGCGCTGCGTAAGGAGCGCGGCAGGATAGGACATGGTCACGCCGGCTTGGGATTTGTCTATCGGGCGCCATTGCAGCTGCTTGCGCAGATCGAGTGCCGCGCCGCCCAATTCCAGGGCATCCCGGGCGGAAAGCTTGCCGCTGGCAGGGCGATTGTGATCGCGCTGGTAGCTTGCGATGGCATTGCGGCTGCTCTGGCCGAAGGCGCCGTCGGCAAAGCCGTTGTAATAGCCGAGGACGATCAGTCCTTCCTGGCTGAGCCGCTTCTCCCAGATATTGAGCACGCCTTCGATGGAATCGGAATTATCGAGATCGAATTGCGCCGAGTTCTGCGCGAAGGCCGGCTGAACCATTGCCGGGAGCGGGGCGGCGAGAAGAAGAGCCAGGGCGAAGATGACGTTCCTGGAAGAATAACGCCTCGGTGCAAAGTTCATTGTGCGTAAGCTCCGGTTCTCTAGATGGGTAGTCAAAAATGGGGCGCGTTCGGTCGCAAGCGTTGCTTGTATCGAGCTGGAAACTAGTGCACCGGCACAGTTTGCAGCAGCAGCACATCGATATCGCGATCGGGGGCGTAGTTCTTGATGTTTACTTCGAACTGTGTCGGACTGATCTTTTTCACGCCATTGCCGCAGAAGGATACCAGCGTCTTCGGATCGCCCTTGTCTACAACTAGCTTGAAATCGCCGATCGGTCCTGCCCAGTTGCCGCCTGAGGTAATGACGTAGGACAGATACTGCTCGAAGACCTGGAAGGACTTCAGATTGTCATTGCCGACTTTTTTGTAAAGTGAGCTCGCTGCCTTCATAAAAGTCTCGTCGGTGCAGAACCTGTCGCGATAAGATTTGAGCTGGTCGTCGTCCATATCGGGAGAGCCGAGCGACAGGGTCGATTGGCTGCCGACGACCGGGACATAGCTCTGCTGCACGATCACATCCTTCCCCTTTGGAAAGGTCTGGCTGCGCCAGTATTTCGAACGCAGCGTCCACAGCGGATAGAGAGTGGCGGGCTGTCCGTTGTATTCGCTAACTCCCGGATCGAAGATATTGGTGTCGGCCAGCATTTTGCGCTGGGCATCGGTAAGGCGGCCGACCGCTGCCTCGGTGGCCTCCACGGTCGGCACGAGAGGGATGCCCAGGGCCTTGAGCTTGTCGGTAATTTCCGTATCTGGCTCGCCTTCGGCCGTTAGGAAGGCTCGCTGCTCGAGCTGGGAGGAAACGGGCCCGCCATCGACGATGGTCTTGAATTTTACGAAATTGTCGCTCGTCGCATCGGGAACGACAGTGGTGGAATTGGAGCCGCCGCCGGTAAATTCTGGCATCGGGAAAGCGATGGTTGTCGTATAATCCGCAGCTGTCAGATTGCGGAAGCGATAGGAAATCCGGATGCCGGAGGTGGACAGATATAGATCTTCCGAGACGAGCGCGATCTTGTCCGTTTTCTGAAGGACCAGGCCACCGGTTCCCAGGGCAGCCGTGCTGTCATCGGCAAGGGCGGGAGCGGACAGGAGCACCAGGGCTCCGCAGGCAAATGGAATAAGGCGCATTGCTCGTTCTTTCCGAATGGGGACTAGTTCGGGGTAGGCGAGACGTCTCAGGAACCGCTCTTGCGATAGATCGTACCGTCGAATGAATACATCTCGCCGGAATCGGGATTATCGGCGTCGCCATTCACGAAGACATCGTGAAACTCTCCATGCAGTGTGCTCTCGACTCTTATGGCGTGACGGAAGCCGCTGAAGACGACCGAGGCCTTGCCTGCGGATGGGACGGATACGATCCAGACCGGCCCGACGCCTCCGCCCGCGTCGCAGCGATTCGAAGTCGTCACGAACCAGGTCTTCGCGTGGACGGAGAGCGATGGCAAAACTTCCTTGCCCACCAGCTTGCAGATTGGCGGATAGTTGGGATCGCCTTTGACGGCTTCGGCGACGTCGGGCGAAGGTGTCGCCATTCCGGTATCGTTGATCGACCAGATACCGGATGGCTTGCCGCCTGCAGCCGGGATCGGCGCAGCGTCTGTTGGCGCGACAGGCGTGCCGTTTCGGGCGACGACATCGGCGGCCAGGTCGAAGCCCGCGACGAGTTCCTGCGGAAGGCTGCCCGCCTCAAGTACGAATTTGCCCGCTTGCGAATGCCAGATCGCGACGCTGGATTGGTCGTCGCCGCTAGCGGCGCTTCTTGTGTAGGTGACGCGAACGCGGTCGGGCTGGGGCAGGCCCGTTTCGACCCTGCCCGTGATGGTCACGACCTTGCTGTCGTCGGTTTCGGCGCCACCATTCTCCCAGCCGACAGGAACCGTGCCGAGGGACATGATGCCGCCGTTGCGAAACGCATAGAAGTCCATTGAATGGCTGGAATAGCCCTGTTGAGACATCCCGCCGCTGACCATCATGCCGTCATCGGACCCGAAACGGGCAGCCGTGATGTCTCCAGCATTGCCCCAGGAGCCGTTGCCGTCGGCGAAATTGCGTTTCACGGTAACAAGCCGTGGCGTCGCGCCAGAATCGCGAAAGAAATAGGCCGATAGATGGGCGCTCTGACCATGGGCACTTTCGCCCTGATCCGTCGTTGCCGTGATCAGCACCCGGCTGCCGGCGAACTTCAGCAAGGCGGCAAGCGAAGTACAGCCTTCCGAGGAGTCCGCCGCGCGAAAGCGTGCTTTGTTCCCGAACGCGATGGCCTTTACCTCGTGCATGTCCGCGCTCTTGGCGAGCGTATCGCGGACATCCTCGCAGAAAAGAACGTTGGTTCGGTTTGATGACGTATCACCCGAGGCGGCGTAAGCGGCCCGTCCCAATGGAGCGACCATGGTAGGGATTGTCAGACAGATGGCGGCCCAAAACGCAATCGTGGAGCGGCGTTTCCCAGCTGCTGCGCTCTCTCCTATCGCCCACATTCGAATCCAGCGCCCCATGATCGTTTCAATCTACTCTTTTGACATCCCGTGGCCTCACCCAAGGTTGACCTGTCCCGCGACGATATCTTCCCAACAGATGGTCGCGAGCCTGGAGTTCGCGCGCAAACCGGCAATGGATCGCGACCGACTGACATGCCGGGCTCCGGCCGACTTCTCCGCCACCTACAGCGAACCCGCGCGATATCAGGCCCATCAGCCATGGCATCGTCGACGTCAACCCACGAGGGTAGCAGAGGCTTTATCAGAACGTATTCGGTGCACCATCTCCCTGCGTCTGCGATAGGTGCAGATCTGTCCATATTTCGCGAAATACGTTTCATCCACCGGCTAGCCGTTTGATGGAAGCATCAAGCTATTATAACAAGTTGCTCTCCTATCATGGCAGAGTTGCATTCATCTCATATGCATCCCTTAATGCGAGTATTTTCGTTGTGTGCCACGTCAGTAGATCGGTCGCAACGTCGATCGGGAAGGTTTGCTGCTCGTCGGATAGTTCCATTACAGATTGCGTCTGCCCGCCAGGGTTGTTTCGCCAAAAGGATATCGGCATGAAGTTCTATCGCGGCATATTGGGGCGCTTCTCATTATCTGTTCTGGTACTTGCGGTTCCGACACTTGCCGCTGCCGCACAGGAAAGGGATTGCTTCGGTTTCGACGGTGTGACCGACGATCCACTTGCGATGAAACTCTATCAGGTTCAGCAGGGTGAGCAGGTCGAGTTCCAGTGTCCTGAAAAATCGTTGATCTGCAACAAGGGCGCCTTTTTGCTGTCAGGCGATCAGGTGGTGGTAAGCCGGATCGATGGTGACCGCGCCTGTGCAGAATATCTCAATCCCTACAAGAAACCGGGCAACGACGAAACCGCGGGCTGGTTGCCGTTGTCACGATTGACGCGCATATCGCCGGCGCCCGATTGGACAGGTCGTTGGGGCGATGACGAGATTACGATCAGCGCCAAACATCAGGGCGACAAAATCCGCGTCGATGCCAGGGCCAGTCTGCAATTCGGCAATGGGGAGGAGGGAGGTCAGTTCGCTGCTCTCATCGATGACAAGCAGCCGCAGGCGAGGTTCGGGTATCAGTTCGCTATCGGAAAGGAAGCGGAAAAGCTTCTTCCCTATCAAGACAAGGAGACCCCTGGCGTCTGCCAGGTCAGGATGGCGCAGCTTGGACGCTATCTCGTCGTCGGCGACAATCACATCTGCGGGGGGATCAACGTCAGCTTCTCCCAGGTCTATCGCCGCGTGGATGAAAAGCCGCCCGTTGATCAGGCAACGGTATCGAACCGGGACTTGGAGCAGAGGGGGTCCTATGGATTGCGCTACGAATATTCGGACTGTCTCGACAAGTCGGGTGCGGCGGCACGGAAGCCCCAGGACTGCGCCAGCCCAGAATATAAATATCAGGACGACCGTCTCAACCGAGCCTATCGCGCGCTGCGGACCAAACTCGATCGCGCTAATGCGACTCAACTGCGCGACGAACAGCGGGGCTGGATCGCCGACCGCGACAAGCAATGCCCAGTTGCGACCGGCGACGCAACAGCGGCGCCGGTCGTCGCCAACGATTGCTCAGTACAGGTGACGGCAAGACGTGCTGCCGAACTCGAAAGCCGGCTTCTTCGATAGAGGTCGGCAGTTCATCGATGCGTTCTGCCCGCTCCCATCTGACGAACCGGTATTATTGGTTCTCCTCCGACGGCAGCGCGTCAGCCCATTTCTTCCGCATTTCACTCAGTCGGGCAGTATAGGCGGCCCTAAGGCATCCAGCATTCGGGCAGGCATCCCGCACTGTTTCCCGCCAATGCTTCTGTTCCTTGCCCGCCGGGTCGATCACCGCGCCGGTCACACCGTCATGACCGAATGTCTCGCTCTCGATCTGATCGAACAGCACCTTCATGTCGTCGTCCAGCTTCGACAGGACGGAATCGGCACAGATCAGCTTCTCGACGTGGCTTTTTGCATATTTGCAATCGAATCCGGCAGCGTGGACGGGCTCCTGCATCGACATCAAAGCGATGCCGGCAAGGGCGCCAAGGCCGAGGCTTGCGGCAAACACGCTGCCGGCAACCGGCCAGCCGGCGGTTACTGTCACTGCAATATGCCTATGTGAAGAAAAAATACCCATTGGTTTCACCTTGAGATCCGGAGGTGGCCCTTATTGCGCTGGCGGGTAGATTGGGCTGGTCAGGCATTGATCGAACCAACTGGCATCGGTTGTTTCGAGTGGCGTGGTATTTTCGGCGTCCAGCTTGGGAAGACTGGTCTGCGGCAAGGGAAAGTGCTGGTCCGTAGCCGCCTCGCGCGTCCAGCCGTTCTCTTGGCCATTGCTGCAAACGTTACCGCTTTGATCGCTGCAAAGGGCAACAGGTGTGACTTTGTCGCCTTCGACGGTGCTGACCCCGTAGTACATGTAGATGGACCAACTGGCCCATTCCGCGCTGGAACTACAGACTCGATCCTTGTTCTGGACATGCATGACACCGCTGCATTCATAGGAGTAGTGCTTCTGCTCCCGGTCGTCGGGAATGAACTCGCAACTCGTGTTGAAGCCGGCGAATGCGCCGCCAGTGTATTTTTCGAGCAGATGGCGTTGCGCCTGGGCCTGCGCGATCAGTCCTTTTTCTGAGCGGTCACCGAGCCGCGCGCTGCGGGCGATCATGGCGCGGCGTATCTCGCCGGCGGGAACCGCGGCATCGCCAGAGCCATTGCCGAGCCAGTCGTTGCGGGCCGCGATCCACCGGCGCTGGCTGTTGATCAGCATGGTGCGGATCTCAGGGTCGGGTGCGGTCTTGACGAGGGCGCCATAGGCTTGCCCCATGGCCGCGTCGGCCGCTTTCAGGCCCGCATTACCGCAGATCTTCTTGTCGATCGGGTCGCTGGCCTTGGCGCAGTCGATAGCCCAGGCAGGCGTCGTCGTGCCCAATCCGAGGATCGCCACCAACCCAGCGACTGCGAGCTGGAGTCTTGTTGTCGATTTATGGCCGGGCATGGTGAGTTCTGCTCCTGACAATTTCTCTTTCGCTTCACGCGGGCAAGCGATGTGTCCCTTGCCCGATCGACGCCTCTGCTGCGAGGTAGGTTGCAGCTTCGGCAGGAACCGCAATTAGCTTGATATTATCGCCCGTTACATGGAAATTCGGAATTTGAAACATGCGTGTACTTGTTATGGACGATATTGCACCAAGGCAGACACCGTCGTGCCTCCATGCATCGACTACAGCGAGTCGTCGCGCATCCGATAGAGCTGCCAGCAGGTCGTTTTCCTGAAGAAGAATGTCAGCTGGTAATCGGTATCGCTCTTGACCAGGGTCACCTTCCTCTCGCTCTTGGAAATCGCGGAGATATGACGCGACAAGCCGTCCGCTCTTTGCTTACCTGCGCTCGGCATCACCGGAAAATGAAGCGCGGCGCCATCGACCAGTTGCGAAACGGTGGCCGGCTCCGGCTCTGCGCTTGCATTGATGGAGATGCTTTCAAGCGGGCGGTTCGTAAAGACCTGTTGCATCTTCACATTGTTCATGAAGGCCGTCAGGAAAGTGTCGAAATCCTCGGACGGGCAGGTCATGCTTGCCGCCGAGAGCGCCGGTGAGGCAGCACCCGTGCCCAGCGCTGCCAGCAGGAAGAACCATGCGTAACTTCTCATCCTCGACATATCTCCGTTGCATGTTCTTGGCTGCGCTGCCGGGTCAACTATCCGCCAAAGCACTGATCGTTGGTGAAGTCGATGAGTGCCTTGTCGGATTCCGTCCGCAGATCGGCGGGCTCGATGGCGAAATGTCCCACCATCTCGTCGTTGCATATCCTGACATCTGTTCTGCGGGCCTGGTCCTCAAGGACGCAGTAGCCGCCGAAACTATCATTGCCGTTTGCCGTTCCCACCGGCAGATCGATCAGCTTCCTGCAGCCGATGATCTTTCCACTCCTCTTTTGTTCGGACAGTGACTGATTGAAGGATTCGATACGGCTGTTGGGGTCGCGGGAAAAGACGACACTGCGGCAGGAGCTGCCATCGGGAATGTCGCAGGACGTCGTGTCGACAATGTATTTCTCGTTGCGGGCAAGGACCTCTATTCTTGCCGAATATGCCTGCTCCAGGCAGGCTGCGTCCTGGCATATGTCACGTGCATAGCTGGCCCAGTTTCGCTCCTCCTTGAGTAGCGCCTGCCTGCTTGATGGCGCGACGGCCGCCAATGCGGCCTTGTACGTCGTCGCTAGCTGGTCATCGAGCTTCGAGAGCCCGGGGTTCTGGCAGACCAATGTTTCGATGCTGCCTTTCGCTTTCGCACAATCGAAGCTCGCCGCGGCGACATCGGATGCAAAGGGGAATGCCAAGAGGAAAAAAATCAGGAAATATATATTGCTTCGCATGGTGGGAGCCCGGTTTGGCGCGTTCATACCTTCTTCGGCATCTCCCCTTAGCGGGATCGCCGTTCGTCCAGGTTCTACCATTTAGTGTGGTTACTCGCGAAGTCCATGCGGGAATCGCCGCTGGCTCTATTTTGTCGCTTGATGAATGCCTTGACCGTCGGGCGCAAGGCAATCATGGAGCCGCACCAACTCTGAAACCTATCCAAGCAGGATGCTGGGTCGTTTCCTTCTCGATCGCGCTCACCACCAGCGTAACACGCCCGATGACCAGGTGTTTTCCGACATCGAGATGGGCATGGCGGATCGTTTTGGTATCCGTATCTTCCGGCGCGAACTGGGACGGTTGCCATTGCACATCGGCAGCAGGCACGCGGGGATCGGTTCCCCACCCTTTTATCCTCATATCAACGGCTCCATGCGTTTCAGGCCCGTTCAACCGCAAAGTTCCGTCGGACGTCAGATAGACCATGATGGCTCCGTTGCCGGGAAATTGACGAGCGGCAATGGCGGAGATTGCAACGCGGCCACGCTCCGCACCTGTTGGCGGAACAATCGCTTCCACCTCGTGCATACCATCAGATGTGGGAAGCCAGCCTCCGCGGCGCAGTCGCATGGTGTATTCGACTGGAACCCCGCGTGCATAAAGGTCAAGGGTAACAGTAGCCGTTCCATTATCCGCTGGCCCATTGACCGAAATGACCCCAATCGACGAGCCTCCGACGGAGCCAACAGCCCCTTGATCGATCACGGTTGGCTTTGCAACTGTTGTCGCCCATGCCGGGACAGGTGCCATCAGCAGCAGGATCGCTATCGCAAGGTATGGTCTCGTATGCATCGAGTTGCGCTTCCTCTATCAAGCTTCCAGGCGCCATTATCCGGACAATGGTCAATATTCACCCGATGTTGCTGGTTATTCGGATACCGTAGGAAATCCGAACGCATTGTTTGGCCCGTTGTCAGAGCATTCGCCAAACAATACTCATCACATGGCTCCCGTTGGAATTCCATCAAGAGCGTACCAAATCGCCAGCAGCGGACAACGACGTGTCGGTCGCTTCGAAACGGAGCTCGAGCTCAACGCCGATACCACATTGAAATGTTGGTCCTGCCAAAGATGATGCCAGCGAACTCGTCGGCGCAGCTCCTTGGCGTCTTCAGGTTTGAACGACGTGAGCGGTGCGGGGCAGGTCGGAGAGGATTTCCGCATTATCGGCACGTAAGATGACAATTTCTTCCAACCTGATACCGAAACGGCCCGGAAGATAGATGCCCGGTTCAATGGAAAAGACCATGCCTTCCTCCAGCACCGTGTCCGAAGTTGCGGTGATATAGGGCGGTTCGTGTCCGTCGATGCCCATGCCATGGCCGGTGCGATGGACAAAATATTGGCCGTAGCCGGCATCGGCGATCACCTTGCGGGCCGCGTCATCCACCTGCCTTGCCAGCACGCCGGGGCGGGCGGTCCTGAGTGCAGCCTGAACCGCTTTTTCGACAATGGTGTGAATCTCACCGTAACCCTCCGGCGGAAGGCCGACGACCGCCATACGCGTAATGTCGCTCGGGAAACCTTGCTTGCGACCACCGATATCGATGACGATGGCGTCACCTTCGGCGATCACGCGGTCACTGGCGGAATGATGCGGAAAGGCGCCATTTGGACCCGAGCCGACGATCCAGAAGGAAGGAGTGGCTCCCTCCGACGAGAAGTGTGCGCGGATTTCGGCGGCGAGTTGGTTCTCCGTCATGCCGGTCCGGATTTTTGAAAAGGCCGTCTGGATGGCGCGATCGGCGATTGCCGCATTCATCTTCAAAAGCGCATATTCGCCCACATCTTTCTTCATGCGCAGGTGGCCGAGCGTATCCGACGTGAAGGCGCGGGTCGTCTGGGCTGGCAGGGCATCGAGAAGCAGGAGCGCGAAGTCGGCGCGCATCGTCTCATCGAGAGCGATATGACCGGGAGCCGAGGCGCCGATCGCTTCGAGCGCCGCGTCAAGGGCTGTGACCGGCCCGACATCGTCCGACCAGTCGAAGAAAGCGATATCGGTGTGTTCGCGCGTTCCCTCGGCATTTAGCGCCGGCATCAGGAAGGCTTCCCTTTCTGGCGCGATCAAGAGTAGACAGGGCCGCTCGTCCGGATGTGGGTGGAAACCCAGCACCCAGTCCATGTGCGAGCCCGGCGCGATTGCCACCAGCCCGGTCCCCGTTTCCTTCATCCGCGTGCGCAATGCCGACAGGCGCTGTTCAGTCCGACCACTCATCTTTTGTCCTCCCAGTTCATTTGGCTCATCTCATTCGGCTTCGATGACGATACGGCTTCCAAAGACCGGTTCATCGCCCCCGAAGGCCGAAAAACGCTGCATTTCCTCTTCCGGCGGTGCCTCGCTCGACCATTTCCGGCTGGGCGCCCAGCCGCACTGCCGTTTCAGAATCGCACCATATTCAGCCCGTTTCAGCGCGGCAATCGATGGATCGATGACAGGAACGCCAAGTTCCTTCGCGAGTTCTCGATCAAAGCCGATCTCCATGGTGCAGCCGAGAACGAGCGATTCCGCCATGCCCTCGTCGACGGCCTTGCGCCCGGCTGCGACCAGCCGGCAACGCGTTTCGGTATGATCCTTCTGAAAGTCGTCGACGCCGAGCCCGACTGCGTAGAAGCCGGCTAGCCGCTCGCCATGGCCGTAGGAGCGCACGATGGCCTCCATTTGATGCACCCATTTGTGCCGCCCGACGATGACGCCAAAGCGGTTCGAGAGACTTGCCGCGATCTCGCAGGCAGAAACACAAGGCCCGGTAACGACCATCTCGCCGGAAATCTCGCGCGCGTCATGGAGGGCGGTGTCGTAGAAGCAGCCGATCGCCAGTGCGTCGAAACCTTCTTCAGCCGCCGCTCGCACCGCCCGCATGATGCCGCGCGTCACAAGCGCCTCGTAGGTGCGGTATTCGATGTGCGAGAAGCCATAGAGGCTTTTCGGCAGCGCCGTCACGTGCACCTCTGTACCCGGCAGCTTGTGAGCTTTCGCCATGTCGGCGAAGATCGCGTCGACCGGCGGATTGTCGGCGACCGGATTGAGATACATCACCTTCAACGGGTGGCTTGCCATAGTCATCTCCCCTCAGATCTTAATGCCGTAGACTTCTTCCGCCTGTTCCGGAGTGATGAAGCCGTTCAGAACATCCTCTTGCACCTGGGCGGGATCGCGCTCCTTCGGATTGCCGATGCCGCCGCCGGCGCCGGTGATGACGCGAATGACATCATCGGTATCGACACGAATCCCCGAGGCGAAGGCATAGCGTTCGACCGAGCCGTCCTTGCGCAGGACCAAAGCGTAGTTAGCCGAGCCTTCGTTGCCGCCGTCGAGCGACCAGGGCAGGATGCGCGAACGGGTATAACCAAGTGTCAGGAAGGAGTTGTCGCGACGAATACGGTAGTCGAGGCGGATGCCACGTCCTCCCGCCCACTTGCCTTCGCCGCCTGGATCCGTATTGAGCTCCATCCTGTCGACAAACAGGCCATTGCGCGCTTCGGAGATTTCCGCCGGGCAATTGTAGGTTTCGCCGTGCACGCCGGAGAAGATGGCGGAATTGCCGTCGCGGCCGTTCGCAGCACCCCAGCCGCCGATCTGTGGTTCGATGATGGTATATGAGCGACCGGTATCTGGATGGATGCCGCCGATGAAGGTTCCGGCGATCGATGAGAAATGGCCGGCCGGCAACTTTTCCGGCATGTGTGGCGCAAGGCATCGCCAGACGAGGTCGTAGCCGCGGATGCCGATCTCGTAATAGAAGCCGACGGCAGCCGGTTCCTTGGCATGGAAGCACGAGCCCTCGCGGGTCAGCACCTTCAACGGTCGGAAGGAGCCCTCGTTGGCGGGCGATGTCGGGTCGGTCAGCGCCTTGAAGATCACCTGCATGCTGACGAGAGTATCGTCGTGGCCAGCATTCGACGGGCCGGCATCCTGGTCGGGATTGTCGCGCAGGTCGATGACGAATTCACTGTCGGAGATGGTGATCTTGACGTTGAACATCCGGCCGTCGTCCTGCTCTTCCGTCAGCTCGAACGTACCCTTGGGAAGCTTGGCAAGCTCGGCGAGCGCGATCTTCTCGCCATAATCCATGAAGCTCGCCATCGCGGCCTCGAAAGTCTCCACCGAATATTTTTCGGCAAGCTCCGCCAGACGCCTGGCACCAATGCGCACCGAGGCGATCGCCGCCCAGAGGTCGCCTTCCAGGAAATCAGGCATGCGCGAATTGACGGTGATAATGTCGAAGATGCCCGCAATGGCCTCGCCTTTAGAAATCATCTTGATGGCCGGCAGCCTCAAGCCTTCCTGGAAGATTTCGCTTGCATCGGCCGAGAGCGAACCCGGCGATTTGCCGCCGACGTCGGAATTATGGGCGATATTCGCGGTCCAGGCGATCAGGCGATCGCCGACGAACACCGGCATACAGACGACGAGGTCGTTCAAATGCGTGACGCCGCCATAGTAGGGGTCGTTGGTGATGAAGACGTCGCCCGGCTCGATTTGGCCGGGCTTGTCGAATTTGCTGAGCAATAACTTTACCGATTTGTCGAGCACACCGATGAAGCCGGGGATGCCAGCGCCGGAGGAGGCGAGCTGGCCTCGTGCGTCGGTGATGCCTGTACCCATGTCGAGCACTTCGTAGATGATGGAGCTCATCGCCGTCTTGCGCATGGCCGCAAACATTTCGTCGGCCGTCGCCTGCAACGAGTTCTGGATGATTTCGAGCGTGATCGGGTCGTGGGAAACTGAAGTCATGTCACGCGCTCCTCAAGCCTTGAGATGAATGTGAATATTGCCGAAGCCATCGACCTCGACGCGGTTGCCGGGATGGATGACGATGGTCGTGCCGGGATCTTCGATGACTGCGGGACCGTTGAAGGTCATGCCAGGCTCGAGTTTCTCGCCACTATAGATTCCGGCCTTGTGGATGCCTTCCAACGCATAATCGACATCACGCTCGCCCTTGAGGGCGCAGGAGGGCAGTGCCGAAGATAGCGGCTTCTCCTTCATCGTCAGCTTGCCGACTTCGGCGGAGGCGACAAGATGGATGCCGACGAGTTCCACCGGCGCATCGAGGCGATAGGTATATTCGCGCTCGTAGGTCTCGTGGAACGCTCTTTCGATATCGGCAAGGCCGGCATCAGTGATCGTACCCTCGACCAGAACTTCCGTTGTATGCTCCTGGTTCTGGTAGCGGAACTTGCCGTAGCGCAGGAATTTGATCTTGGCCTTCTCGACGCCTTCCTGGCTGAATTGCTTGTGGGCCAGGGCTTCCGTCTCAGCGAACAGAGCCTCGATCGGCGCGGCAGCGCCGGGCTTGAGGTCGGCAAGCTTGGTGACGAAATAATCGCGACGGAGATCCGACATCATCATGCCCCAGGCCGAGAAGACCGAGGCGCCGGCCGGAATGACGACTTTCCTGACGCCGAGTTCCTGGCCGAGCGCCACAGCATGCATGGCGCCGCCGCCGCCAAAGGCGACCAGCGTGAAGTCACGCGGATCGTGGCCGCGGTTGAGTGACACCAGCTTCAGCGCGTTGACCATATTGTTGTTGGCGATACGGATGATGCCGCGTGCCACCTCTTCCGGCGAGATGCCGAGCTTCAAGCCGAGTTCCGACAAGGCCTTCTCGGTCGCGGTCATGTCGGCAACGACGGAGCCGCCGCAGAAATAGTCGCGGTTGATGCGGCCGAGCCAGAGATTGGCGTCTGTCGTCGTGGCATTGGTTCCGCCGCGGCCATAGGCGGCGGGGCCGGGCGTGGCGCCCGCCGATTTCGGACCGACATGCAGCTTTGCGAACTCGTCGACCCAGGCGATCGAACCGCCGCCATTGCCGATTTCGACAAGATCGACCACGGGCACCATGATCGGATAGCCGGACGAGGTGCGATTGCGCTCGATCCAGTAGTCGGTCATGATCTTGACCTTGCCGTCCTCGATCAGCGAGCATTTTGCTGTCGTGCCGCCGATATCGAGCGCGAGCACGTTCGGTTCACCGATGAGCTTGCCGAGTTCGGCAGCGCCCCAGAAGCCGGAAGCCGGGCCGCTCTCGACCATTGTGATCGGGATAGTCTTCACCGCTTCCAGCGAATCAACGCCGCAGTTCGATTGCATAACGAACAGATTGCCATCGAACCCCTTGGTCGCCAGGCCGTCGTTCAGGCGCGAGAGATAGCGTTCGGCCGTCGGCTGGACATAAGCCGAAAGCACGGTCGTGCTGGTGCGTTCGTATTCGCGCCACTCGCGGGTGATCTGGTGCGAGGCAACGGCAGAGATATCCGGCCACAGGCGTTTGATTTCGGCAATCGTCGCCTGCTCATGGCTCGGATTGGCATAGGAATGGATGAAGCAGACCGCGATCGCCTGAACGCCATGGGCGCGGAAATGGTCAAGGATCGCCGGCAGGCTGGACAGATCCAGCGGCTTCATCTCCTCGCCATGGTAGTTGAAGCGGCTGGGCAGCTCCTGTCGAAGATGGCGCGGCACGAAAGGCGCGGGCTTCTCGTAATGGAGATTGAAGAAATCCGGACGGTTGCCACGGGCGATCTCGAGGGAATCGCGAAAGCCTTGCGTCGTGATCAAGCCGATCTTGACGCCCTTTCGCTCGGTCAGCGCATTGATGACCACGGTCGTGCCATGTGCCAGGAAATCGACAGTGCTCGGATCGACGCCACCCTTCTCAAGGACGTTTAGAACACCCTCCTCGAAATTCGGCGGCGTGGTATCGGACTTTGCCGTGATGATCCGGGATTCGCCGCTTGCGATATCCGTCTCGAAGCAGACGAGGTCGGTGAAGGTGCCCCCAACATCGGTGGCGACGCGAATAGTCTTTTCGGACATTATCGGCTCCCGGTTTTCATCTTTTCGTGGAGAAGCATGCAAATGGCGCCAGGAAGCTTGAGCGCCTCGGCGGCCTTGACGCGCTCTTCGGTGTAGTGGCCCGCCGCATCGAGGCAGTTCAGGGTGCCCACGACCTCGCCATTGACAACGATCGGAACGTTGATGACGGACTCGCAACCGAGCGACTGAATGAGCTCATAATCGTCGAAGACCTCGGCGATGGCCTCGATTGAGTTGGCAACAAAGATACGCTTCTGCGTCAGCGCGATATCGGACCAATGCGTCTCGTTATAGGGCTTGGTACCCGAAACCGGATAGGCATCCGGCATATTGGAATAGACCCGTTCGGAGAGCTTCTCGCGTGTATCGCTGGTCATGATGGTGAACAGCTTGACCCCGACGATGTCTTTGACCAGCGCCTCCAATGCGGCGAAGGCGGTCTCCGGCTGCTGGCCTTCCCTAGCCAGGGCAGCCATGAAGTTTGCGTAATCAGACATTTCCATTCTCTCGCTCCATAAGACGATCGCGAAGAGCCGCTTCCTCGCGGCTGACGACAGGAACCGCGCCGATGAGCCGGCGCGTATAAGGGTGACGGGGATCGGTGAAGATCGCCTGGGTGCCGCCGATCTCGACCAGCTTGCCCTTCTCGAAGACGACGACGCGGTCGGCAATGTTGCGCACGACTGACAAGTCATGCGTGATGAAGACGTAGGTCAGCCCGCGCTTCTCCTTGAGCTCCTTGAGGAGCCGCAGCACGCGCGCCTGCACCAGGACGTCGAGGGCGGAGGTCGGCTCGTCGAGAACCACGAGTGTCCGTCGTCGAATGATTTGAGACTTTTTGGGCTCTGGAAGAATGGAGTTTCCGGCTCAGTTTGCGGGTTGATTTAAGCCGCTTTGGCCTGGTGGTTCAAGCGGCGCTGTCGGATAGTGTCTCGTT